>Ga0210044_10001543_pt1 | contig 35084 bp, 38 predicted proteins | sample CryGey13umfilter_2_FD_183959 | JGI IMG/M metagenome (GOLD analysis project Ga0210044, IMG submission 183959) | Groundwater microbial communities from aquifer in Utah, USA - Crystal Geyser 4/9/14 3 um filter (SPAdes) (version 2) | ecosystem: Environmental > Aquatic > Deep subsurface >...
TTTCCCTCGCTCGTCTGATTGCTCGTCTGAAACATTTTCTAATGAATTTTCCTGGTTCATTTTACTCCCTTCACGACTTATGCAAAATTTCCGCTTGTTGTCATTCTCGTTCCGCTTGTCATTCCCGTGAAAACGGGAATCCAGTCTTTTTATCTGGATCCCGCATCAAGTGCGGGATGACGGAGGAGGGGACATTCCCGCCCCCCTTCCGTCATTCCCGTGAAAACGGGAATCCAGATCCAACTGAATCCCCAATCCGAAGCGCTTTGCTTTCGGTTGAGGATGACAAGGGGTGTGTCATTCCCGCGCAAGCGGGAATCCAGTCTTTTTATCTGGATCCCGCATCAAGTGCGGGATGACCCCGTATAGAAAATAAACATTTTCTAACAGGGATGACAAGGGGGTGAAATGATATTTTGTGTAAGTGGTGTTATTTGGTTATTTTTTATCTAAGAAAAAACCAATAAATAACAATCGAAACAATGGCGCGGATTATGTACGAGGTTGGAATGTCAACTTTGACAATTTTCACCCAGCTGTGCCAAGCGGTTTTGTGGCGATTAAATTTTTTCAACGGATAAACCGGGTTGACCACAAACCACATAAAATCTTCTATCGTTGCTCCGATAGTGTAGGCAAAAACTAGTACCCAGAAAAGATGCGCGTCCCAGCCATCAGCCACTAAGGGCAAAGCCAACAATAACGGAATCATCACCCAGTAAAGCCAAAAATGGTAAGCAGTATAGGTGAACGAACCGAATTTAATTTTCCAACCCACTTGACGCGCTGCCCAACCCTCTGGTCCTTCGATATACGCTTCCCAAAAAGCGCAGGCGATCATCGCCATTTGAATTACTACAAAAATTAGCCAATCATTTTGTGACATATTTTAATTATAATGAAAATTTTAAATTGGTAAAGGAAATGTTGTTGAACACCAATTTTGCGCTCTTTTCCGGGACAGGGACTCGAACCCCGATTTTGAGGACCAGAACCTCACGTCCTGCCATTAGACGATCCCGGATTAAAAATATTTTCGTGTCACGGCTTACCGCAAACTACCAAATTCTTCATAAATTTTCAATAATTCTCGAGCAGATTTGTCCCAAGAAAATTCGCGCGCGCGCAAAAGCGCTTGTTGGGCATAATCGCCTCTAGTTTTTTTATCGCGCGACAAAGTATATAAACTATCCGCAATTTCCTCGATTTTATCTGGATTAAACATCAGGGCGCTACCTGATGAAATCTCTTTGGTCGCTGAAACATTGGCGCACGCCACCGCCACGCCAGAAGCAAACGCCTGCAAAACCGGTATGTTAAAACCTTCAGCTTTGGTGGGTGAAACAAAAAACGACGCGCCTTGATAAAGCGCTGGCAAATCATCGGTTTCTATCGGTCCGCACATTAACACCCGATCTTTTAATCTGTTGCGTTTGATAATGTCTGGCAACTGATAATAATCCTCGTATATTTTTCTTTGAGGCGAAAAAACACCACCGGCTAAAATCAAATTCTCTGGAATATTTTTGCTAATTTTGGCAAACGCTAAAACTAAATTTTTTATATTCTTTCTCAGATCAAAACCACCCAGATAAAATATATATGGCTGGTGAATATGGTATTTTTCTAGCGCTTTTTCAATTTCTCCCAGTGGAATTTTTTTATCCAGCGCCTGATCATAGCCATTATAAATCATTTTGACCTTTTGCGGTGAAATAAAAAAATTTTTAATAATTTCTTCTTGGCTGGTGGCGCTAACCGTTAAAATTAAATCTGCTTTTAGGGCTGAATAAGCAATAAATTTTCTCAAAAACCGGGTGGAAAAAGAATAATTATAGCCCGGGAAAGTCCAAGGAACCGTATCGTGAATGCTATCAATCTGTCGCATATTTTGAAAAAGTAAAGAATAAACCGGATAAAAATGATGGACAAAATCACATTTTTCTTTGCGCGCGTCAGCCATTATTTGAAATTGCTCCCACCATAATTTAGCCAATGAAGCTCCCAAAAAATTACAAGGCGTTATCACTTTTATCGTAAAATTCTTGTTTAGCGAAATATCAACTTTTTTAGGGCAATAAACAATGTATTGATATTTGTCGTTAATTTTCGACAAAGCGGTCAAATAGCCAATCGTATATTCCCCAAACCCAGTGTATGGTCTAGTTAAAAAAAATCCATTGATACCAATTTTCATAACTTTCCTATTGCCTTTTTAATTCTTGTCAAACTTTCCTCTTTTCCTAGCGCCCAGGCGATTTCCGATGGTTGGGGTGAGTTTGCCAAGCCAGACAAAGCCACGCGACTACTCCAAAAAACATCGCCATTTGACAAATCGTTATTATCAACAATTTCTTGCAATGCTTCTCTAATATTTTTTTCATCTGCCCAAAAGCTGGCATCTTTTTCTGCTAAATTTTCTTTTATCAATTTTAATCCGTTGAGCGAATCCTTTAAGGTTGATTTTTTGAACACCAATAGCTCGGCGCTATAATCTGGCAATGTATGCAAAAATTTACTTTCCGCCTGATAATCAGCCAAGGTTTTAAACCGATCTTTCAAAATTGTTAAGTATTTTTTATGGACCTTTATTTTTCCATCAAAACTGCTGATTCGCTCCGCTAGCTCGCTTTGCCCCATATTTCTAATATACCAAGCATTAATACTTAAAAGTTTATCTTGATTAAAAATAGCGCCTGCCCTCTGGACCCTTTTTAAATCAAATTCTGTAATCAATTCGGATAAGTCTAGTATTTCTTTTTCTTCTTTTGGATGAAAGCCTAAAAGCCCGAGCATATTGACCATGCTTTCTGCCAAAAAACCTTGTTTTCTATACTCAAGGAGCGATACCGCGCCTGCCCGTTTGGACATTTTGCTTTTGTCGGGCGCGAGTATCAAGGGTATATGCGCGTAACGAAGCGCGGGTAATTTAAGCGCCATCTGAATCAAAATTTGACGGGGGGTATTGGAAATATGATCTTCCCCCCGAATCACATCAGTTATTTTCATTTCGTAATCATCAATCACATTTGTCAGCAAAAATAAGGGCATCTTTTTTGAAGTAACTATAACAAAATCTTTTATTTTCGCTTTGGGAAAACAAATTTTGCCCCGAATAGTATCGATGAATTCAATTTTGTCTTTCGTCTTAACTGCGCTCACCTTAAGCCAAATCGCGCCATCAAGCTCATAGGTAAAACCATTTTTCCCAAGCTCGTCAATATATTTTTTGTAGATTAACAACCGATCTGTCTGCCTGACAACTACCCCGTCCCATTTAATACCTAAAAATTTTAAACCAGCGATAATGTCGTCTTCAAAGACCTTTTTAGATCGCTCTTTGTCCGTATCCTCAATTCTCAAATACATTTTTCCACCCTTTTTTTTGGCAAATAAATAATTAAAAAGCGCGGTGCGGGCAGTACCTAAGTGTAAAAAACCAGTGGGTGAAGGGGCAATACGGGTTATTGTCATAATTTTACAAAATCCAAAATACAATAATACAGGTCAAATTTAAAATTCTTGATTCATCTATTGCTATTCTCTTTCCGCCTGTCATTCCCGCGCAATCATGTCCTGAGTCCCTCGGCTTTGCTCGGGATAAACTCCGTCGAAGGGCGGGAATCCAGGCAGGACTGGATCCCCAATCCGAAGCGCTTTACTTTCGGTTGAGTATGACAAGGGGTGTGTCATTCCCGCGCAAGCGGGAATCCAGTCGTTTTGTCTGGATCCCGCATCAAGTGCGGGATGACGGGAGGGATGGATCCTGCATCAAGTGCGGGATGACAAAAAGGACTGTGGATCCCCAATCCGAAGCGCTTCGCTTTCGGTTGAGGATGGCAAGGGGGCTTTCGGTTGAGGATGACAAGAGGGACAGAATGAAATTTTGCGTAAGTCGTGTAAATTCTAAAATCTATTCCCTTATAATCGCATCTTCTGTCAGTTCAATATTCACATCGTCCATTGCCAATATATGGACACGAACCATATTTTCAGGATAACATTTTGCAGTCGCCAAGTAAAGTTTTTGAAGCGTTTTTTGTTTGAAATAATGGACTTGCTCTTTGGCGCGAGCTAAGCTCTGCGCGCCCGCCACATATTTGACCTCAATAATACAAATTTCCTTGTGACGGTTTTGAGCCAAAATATCAATTTCCCCAAACCCTAAATACCAGTTCCGTTTTAATATCTTGTATTTATTTTGACGCAAAAAAACACAAGCCCGATCTTCTGCTTGATTGCCAATAGCGCGATTGTTCATTTTTTAGTTTGTGTTGCGGACGGCTTGGGCTTTTCTGAATTTTTCCTCCAGCTCTTGTTTGACTTTGAGTTTAGCTTCTTTTTTAGCTTTGGCTACCAACTCTTTCTCCGCTTTAATTTTTTCTAGTTCTTCCTCGCCCAGCTTTTCCTCCCAAACTTTGGGCGCAGATTTTTCCTTGTTAAGCGTTATCTTGGACGATTTGATATTGCGCAGATAGTAAAGCTTGGCGCGCGCGACGCGCGATGACTTGACTCTTTCAATTTTAATGATGTTAGGCGAATGCAAAGGAAAAACAATTTCCACTCCGATTTGACCAGTGGCGATTTTTCGCACAGTGAAAGTCGCGTCCAAACCCTTGCCATGCTTGGTGGCTAAAACCACGCCCTCAAAAACCTGCACGCGCGTTTTTTTGCCTTCCCTAAAACTCTGATAAACCTTTATCCAGTCACCAGCATTGAGTTGGGCGGGATTATTTTTAAGATATTTCTGATTGTAGGCTAAAATCTTTTGATTCATAAAATAATTATAGCATTTTAAATAAATAAATCAAGCCTCTCTAACCTCTAACCCAAATTTGCCAGCCCGACGGGCTGGCAAATTTGGGTTAGGTATGAATATAAATATGGTAAAACCAAAAAAACCGGCGAGCGTAGGTGGCTTGGGACACCTGCGCTCGCCGGACGAACGACCGTGACAAGAGGTATGGAACATTCTTGCCACGATCCAGATACTACTCGCCCAATCATGGCTGAACCGGACGAGTAGTTTGGATACTGCCTTGCCAAGCGATAGGTCTGCTCAGCAAAGCAGTTTCTGACTAACCCGCGCCTGAAACGCGACAATCAAATGTCGCGAACATTTGATGTCGCCATGCGATGAGGACAACGATAGGCGCGGGCTGTGTGAGGGAGAATAATGCCAGCCCCCTCGCGAGAATTGCATGCGGGCTGGCTTCCCCCTCAAGCTGTTTGGGGGCTGGTCAGGTAGACGCAACGAGTCGCGCTACCTGATTCACAAAGTCAGAAAAAGTCAATGCCATGCCAGGCGTGGCTTTCTCTGGCAACGCAAGAACATTCACCCGATCGTTGCCAAAGTATTGGAACCAGACTTGCTCCCGCGCTAACTTAACAGCTAGCGGAAGATCGTCCGGAACCAAGCCTCCACCCATCACCAAGTCTACGACTTGGCGTGGCACCACACGCTTTCTGCCACTTTTTCCGTTTCGCATCCTCTCACCTCCTCTCGCTTTAGTCTCGCCCCGCCTGTTTCGCAACAGTCAAGGCGGAGACGCCCTGCCAAACCCTTTGCGAGGGAGGGGGTTAGTTTGGCTTTTTCTTACCACCCCGGTTTATGATTGCCCAGTGCTTCTTCTTTCCACTCCCCTTTCGGGGCGATCGGGATGGAGCACACAACCCCGGGGGAATCCGAACCCCGATTTTCTCGAGTTCCCTTACCTCTTCTCTCGAGATCTCTACAACTTTCGACACAAACCTCACTCCTTAAAGTACTCCCCTTCCTGCTTTGATTTTGCTTGAGCAATGGCTCAAACTTACCGGAAGGGTTGCCACAACTTTTGCGACATATTCATCTTCTATGCTAAATTATAAATTTTAAATGTTACACGACTTACACAAAATATCGTTTCATTCCTTTGTCATCCCCAACTGAAAGCGAAGCGCTTCGGATTGGGGATCCAGCCCTGCCTGGATTCCCGCTTGCGCGGGAATGACACACCCCTTGTCATCCCCAACCGAAAGCAAAGCGCTTCGGATTGGGGATCTAGAGATTATAGACTGGATTCCCGCCCTTCGACGGAGTTTATCCCGAGCAAAGCCGAGGGACTCAGAACATGCTTGCGCGGGAATGACAGAAGGGAAAATGTTGCGTAAGTCGTGATGTTAAATTTATAAAAAACAAAACAAATATCTCACAAAAATAATTTTAAATTGTCAAATTTCAGATTATATTCACCACTGTCTTTAATTTCAAGCTACCATCAAACCGTCTAATCTTTTTTTTCAAAAATTTAACCTGTCCGGGAATTTTAGCAAATAAAGTATCATCTCCCCCCCTGCCAACGCCTTTGCCGGCAAAATACTTACTGCCTCGTTGTCGTACCAAAATCATACCGACTTTGACATTCTCGCCCGCAAACTTTTTAATCCCGAGCCGTTTTGACTCAGACTCTCTGCCTAATTTTGAACTACCCTTAGCTTTAGTATGAGCCATAATAATAATTTAAAAATTAAAACGAAAAAAAATTAGACAGCTGACGCAAATCATTTTTCTCTTGGGGTGTCATCACTATCATCAATAAAAAATAAAATAAAAACTTAAAATACAATACAAAACAAATAAATAATTTTTAAGATTTTGTTTTTAGGTTTTTATTTTAATCCAATTTTACCCATTTATTTTACTTTTGTCAAGCGATAGGGTAAATTATTAATAGATTCCAAATCTAACATCTAATCTCTAACATCTATGAGCTTCGTCCACCTTCATACTCATTCGCATTATTCACTTCTTGACGGATTATCAAAAATCCCTGATTTAGTGAAAAAAGCCAAGGACCTGGGTCAAAACGCGCTTGCCCTCACCGACCACGGCGTGATGTATGGCGCGATTGAATTTTATAAAACCTGTGTTGCAGAAGGCATTAAGCCAATCATCGGCTGTGAAGTTTATGTGGCAGAAAAAAGTCGCCTGAAAAAAGATGGTAAAAAAGACAGCCAGTATTATCATTTGACGCTTTTGGCAAAAAATCAAATCGGCTATAAAAATTTGATCAAAATTGTGTCGGACGCGCACCTAAGAGGTTATTATTACAAACCGCGCACTGACAAAAAATATCTTTCCACCCACTTTGAAGGGCTTTTTGCTTTATCCGGTTGCCCAGGAGGCGAACTGCCCCAAACAATTATCCATAAAAATTTAGCCAAAACCATTGAAATCGCCCTTAAATACCAAGAAATTTTTGGCAAAGATAATTTTTATATTGAGATTCAACCGCACGAACATCTTCCAGAAATTAAAAAAATCAACGACGGACTGCGCGAGGTAGCAAAAAAAACTGGTATTCCACTTGTCGCCACCAATGACTCGCATTATTTAAACAAAGAGGATAAAGAAGCGCACGAAGTTCTCCTAAAAATCAATACCAGCAACAAAAGTGGCAAAGAAGAATCTGGGATGTCGCTCAAAGAATTTGATCTATATTTATTTTCTGAAAAAGAAATGCAAAAACGTTTTCCTGAAAATAGCGAAGCAATCGCAAACAGCCAAAAAATCGCTGATCAAATCGATCTGAAATTTGAATTTGGCAAATACTTTCTGCCTAAATTTAATCTGCCGAAAGGCGAGAAAACCGCCTATGACTATTTAGCCAAGCAAGCGCGCGCTGGTTTTGGTAAAAAATACGACCAAGCTAATAGAAAGGCTCAAAAACAACTGGAATATGAATTAACAGTGATTAAAACCACTGGCTTTGCCGATTATTTTTTGATTGTGGCAGACATCGTCAACTGGGCAAAATCTAATGGCATTTATACCAACACTCGTGGCTCGGCAGCTGGCTCTATCGTATCGTATTGCCTTAACATATCAAATCTTGATCCGCTCCAATTTAATTTGATTTTTGAACGGTTTTTAAATCCTGAAAGAATTTCTATGCCAGATATTGATGTTGATATTGCGGACGACCGACGGCAAGAAATGATAAACTACATCGTGCAAACTTATGGCAAAGACAATGTTTGCCAAATCATCACCTTTGGGGTGATGAAAGCGCGTATGGTGGTGCGGGACGTGACGCGCGCGCTTGGCTATCCATACGAACTTGGCGATCGCATCGCCAAACAAATTCTGATGGGACTCAATATTGAAACCGCGCTTGGGGCTAACCCGGACCTTCAAAAAATATATCGCGAAGACGAAGCCAAAAAAATCATTGATATGGGTAAAAAATTAGAAAATGTGGCGCGCCATGCTTCAACCCACGCAGCGGGCGTGGTCATCACCGAGGAACCCCTTGTTAATTATATTCCTTTGCAACGAACAACTGGCAACGAAGACACTGCCTCAACCCAATACCCGATGTACGATGTCGAACTTTTAGGGCTACTGAAACTGGACGCGCTGGGACTGAAAAATCTAACAATTATGAAAAATGCTTGCCGAATTATTAAAAAAGTTCACCATAAAAATATTGATATTTATCAGCTAGATTATAACGACCAAAAAACTTTTGAGCTTTTGCAAAACGGCGAAACCGTCGGCGTGTTTCAATTGGAATCGTCTGGAATGAGGCGCTACATCAAAGAACTTCAGCCCACTCACATCAATGATATTATGGCAATGGTGGCGCTTTATCGCCCTGGTCCAATGGAATATATTCCCGACTATATTGCTGGCAAGCATAAATTGAAAGAAATAAAATTACTTCATCCAAAGCTGGAAAAAGTTTTGGCAGATACTTATGGCATTGCGGTTTATCAGGAACAAATTTTACAAATCGCGCGCGAAGTGGCGGGATTTAGCTACGGAGAAGCTGATATTTTACGCAAAGCCATCGGTAAAAAAAATAAAAAACTCCTGCAAGCTCAAAGGAAAAAATTTATTGATGGCGCGGTGAATAACGGCACGGAAAAAATACTGGCAGGAAAATTATTTGACTTTGCCGAACCGTTTGCGCGCTATGGTTTTAATCGCGCGCACGCTGCCAGCTATGCGATTGTCGCTTACCAAACCGCGTATTTAAAAGCTAATTTTCCTGAATGTTTTATGGCAGCGCTTCTTACTTCGGACAAAAATAATTTGGATAAAGTTGCGATCGCAATTTCTGAATCGGAAAAAATGGGCATTAAAATTCTACCACCTGACATCAATGAATCATTCGTGGATTTTGGGGTGGTGGCAGATGACAAAAAAATTATCCGCTATGGCTTGGAAGCGATTAAAAGTGTGGGGCAAAAAGTGGCGGAAAATATCGTAAGCGAAAGACAAAAAAACGGACCGTATAAAAACTTGGAGGATTTTCTATCGCGGCACAAAGGGCAGACCGTCAATAAAAAAGTGATAGAAGCGCTGACAAAATCAGGCGCGCTGGACGCTCTATGCGAACGCAATATGGCGCTAGCTGGAATAAATGAAATTCTGCAATTTATCAAAGGGCAGAAAATAAATATTGGGCAAGCGGATCTTTTTGGCGACAAACTAGAAGTGGCGCATAAAAATTTGGTTTTGCCGGAAACCGCGCCTGCCTCGTCCAAGCAAAAACTGGCTTGGGAAAAAGAGTTTATTGGCATTTATTTGTCTGCTCATCCGCTGGATAATTATCGCGCGCTACTGGAAAAACAAAAAACAAAAATCAATGATTTAACGGAGAAAATGACTGGCAAAAATGTCAAAGTTTTAGGGCTGATTAGCACTTGCAAAAAAATCACCACGCGCAACAACCAACAAATGATGTTTTGCCGTTTGGAAGACTTGAGCGGAAATACCGAAGTAATTGTATTTCCAAAAATGTTAGAGGAAAACAACACGTTGTGGAGAAATGATAATATCGTGGCTATTTCCGGAAAAGTCAACACCAAGGATGGCGCAATTAAAATTATCGCCAATACTGCGGTTGAAGTGATTGACCAAAACGCGCTGAATGAATTTTTGAAAGATAATTTAACAAAAGAAAAAACGCAAATTACTTTAACGATTGACCACAGAGTGCCAAATGACGCGCTGGGCAAATTAAAAATTGCGCTGGAAAAATTTCCCGGTGATAAAAAGGTTCTGTTGCGCGTTGCGCAAAATGGCGGATATGCAGAAAAATACGCGCGCACTCATATTGTTATCAAGACAGAATTAGTTAACGAGCTCAAAGGAATTTTAGGGGAGAAAAAAATTAAAGTGGAATAAAATTAGTATTTATGTCTATTTAAAAATTCCACTATCCCCAACAGGGCGGATATGCCATGTCCGCTGGCGATAGCAATTTGTTTGTATGGGTGGTTAGTTACATCGCCAGCAGCAAATATCCGCGGATTTGAAGTGCGACCAACTGCATCAATGATAATCTCGCCAAATTTATTCTTTTTAACCGGCGCCAAATCGCTATTGGGCAATGAGCCGATATGAACCATCACACCCTTGACTTCAATAATGCGCGATTGACTAGTTACTAAATTTTTCATCGAAATACCACTTACCTGTTCCTCGCCTAAAATTTCTTTGGTTTGGGTTTGATACAAAATTTCAACATTGGCTTTTTTTTTCAAATTGTCAACCAAGACTGTTTCGCCATTAAATTCCTGATTGAGGTTTATCATTATCACTTTTTTGGCAATGCCTGCCATCATCATACCAGCTTCCAGCGCTGTGTTGCCACCGCCGATAATCGCCACATCTTTTTGACGAAAAAGCGGACCGTCGCAAGTGGTGCAATAAGTAATCCCCTTGTGGTCAAGCTCTGTTTCGCCCGGAATATTTAATTTTCTAGGATGCGCCCCGGTGGCAACCAAAGCTATTTTTGTATTAAATACTTTTGCGCCAACAAGCTTTAATCCATCTTTTATATTTTCAATTTTCTTAATTTTAACCCCCTCTTCAATGTCAACTTGATTAAATTCCAAATGCTCGCGAAATAATTTTGTCAGTTCGATTCCATTGGTTTTTTTAATTCCGGGGTAATTTCCCACCTCGCCACTTTGCGCTACTTCTCCGCCAAAACTTTCGCAAACGAGTTTAAACTTTAAGCCATGGCGCGACGCATACACGCCAGCCGCTGTTCCAGCCGCTCCGCCTCCAATAATGATTAAATCGTATTGCATTTTTATTTGATTATCTTTTTCCTAAATCCACCTCAATCTCAGTGCCAGCGAATTCTGAGGCAGTGTGGGTTATTTTTTTTTGCAGTTCGCCCGGATCTGGCACATCTATTAGTTTGATAATACTATTTTCATTGCCACTACCAGATATTTGGATTACGATATCGCCAAAATCAAAAATTGTGCGCACTAAACCTTTGACATCTTGGGTTACATTAACGATTTTATCTAGCGCTGATTCTGATACTCGACGAGAAAAAAAACCCCTTTGATCCATACTAATTACTCTATCCGATGAAATAATATAAATACTATGATTGTAGATAAACCAGCATCTGGAAAAATAAACTGCGCCAATAATACCTGTGATAATCGTTATGTAGCTTGTCACTGATGAAAAACCGAATTTCAAAAACAAGCCAAAAATAAGTAGCGCGACTGCTAAAATTATCAGCCCCATCTTGCTCATAACGAGCGGGTGCTTGCGTCCAAAATTAATGACTTGTTCTTTAGGCTTTTGTCCTTCAAAAGTGATGATTTTATCTGGCATCTTTTTTTGATCTAATAAATTTCATACTAAATAAAAATGTGGCGATTGCCACCATCAGTAGTATTAACCCAAACATTGCCTGCAATTTTCCGGCTGTTTTTGTGGTCAAAGCTATCATACCAAAAATTGCCGAAATTGCATACATAACTAAAACCGTCTGTCGCTGGGAAAAACCAGCATCTAAAAAACGATGATGCAAATGCATTCGGTCTGCGGTCCACGGAGTTTTTTTATTGAGAATACGGCGGGCAATCACCCAAAACGCGTCTAAAATTGGCAGTCCCAGGACAAGGGCGGCGGTAAATAATTTTCCGCCAGAGACAATTGCAAAAGTCGCTAGCATAAAACCTAAAAATTGACTGCCTGAATCGCCCATAAAAATTTTGGCTGGATTAAAATTAAAAATTAAAAATCCAAGCAGGGCGCCGGCTAAAACCAGCGCTAAAATCGCGGTTGATGTTTGGTTGATATAAGGCGCCAGCGACAAAAAAGCCAGCACCAAAGTCGCGATAAATCCAACACCAGTGGCGAGTCCGTCCGCGCCGTCAAGCCAATTTACCACATTAACAATCAGCACGATCCACAGCGGAACAAACAAGTATGTCCACCAACCAAGCTCGATATTTAATCCGCCCAACGGATTGGCAAACCAATGAATTTTAATACCAAATAAAACCAGCGCCAATCCGCCGAAAATTTGAAATATAATTTTTACGCCCGGTTTTAGCCCTTTTATATCGTCCCACAAGCCTGAAAAAAACAAAATTGAAGCGCCAACAAATACGCCCAGCAAATTTTTATCGATGCCCCAAATTTTTTCCTGAACAAAAGTTAAGCTCTGAGAATCCGCTAAATACATTATTATAATAATCAGCCAAAAAGAAATAAACATCGCGATACCGCCGGCGCGCGCGATTGGTCTAGAATGAATTTTGCGCTTAGACGGTTGGTCAACCCAGCCGAAAACCTGGCAAAGTTTAATGACTTTGGGAGTTAAAAAAAACGATGATAACGCGCCCAACATAAAAATTATTAGTCCATACCAAAATTGATTTGTTTGCATAAATTTATTTTATCAAATACCCAAATTAAATCAAACCGTCACCAAAGCCCGCCCTAAAACATTATTTTAACTGTAAATTGCAAAAGCATATTTTTGGGACGCGCTCTACCTAATACCAAACTTCCAACCCCTGGGGCTGGAGATTGGCAACTATCGGCATAGTAATAATATGTTTAGATCACAAAATCAAAATCTCGGCGATCATACGAGCGCACATCTTTTTTATCAAACCAATATGAAATTTCGTGAGTGGCTTCCTCTGGAGTTTCAGACGCGTGCACTAAATTGTAAATCGCCCGTTTTTCAAAATTAGCCAGCGCTGGCGAATCAACCGAATAATCGCCACGGATCGTGCCCATATCAGCCATAGAAGGCAAAGTTGCTCCGCAAATTTTTCGCGCCATATCAACTGCGTGCACCCCCTCAACCACTATTTTTACCACCGGACCCTGGGACATAAAATCAAGTAGCCAACCCCGCACCATTTGTCCAATTTTTTTTAAATCAGCCGTGCCTAGCTCTTTTTCTAAATCATAACCGTATTTTTCATAAGTGCTAGCTGTTTTCTCGCCAAGGCGAGTAATCCATTTTTCGTCCTTTGGATAATGCCCGTCAATTTTTTCATGACTTGCCCATTCCATTTTAAGGGCGATAATTTTTAACCCGCGCTGTTCAATTCTTTGGATAATATCGCCAATTAGCCCGCGCACCACGCCATCGGGCTTGACCATCACAAAAGTTTTTTCTTGTTTGGGATGTTTGTTCATTTTACTCCTTGATAATCTACTTTAATTGTCTTTAATATTTATTTTACAATCACCAAATTTTCTTTTTTAAAATCAAAAAATTGTTTGGCTAATTTGATTATATCATTTTGACTAACTTTTTCAATCCTCTCTATGACCTGCTGTGGTGAAAGCACTTCTTTTTGTAATAATTCCTGCCCTAAATAATACTGCGCTATATCCAAACTGCTTTCCAGTCCAAGTGAAAATTGACCAATAAAATTGTCTTTAGCGCGAGAAAGCTCTGACTCTAAAACTTTTTCACTGGCTATTTTTTTAATTTCTCGACGAATTGCCCCAATACCATCGTCCAACTTATTTTTATTTAGCCCGGCTCGCACTGCCAAATAACCATTATCTAAAAACAACGAACTTCCACTTGACACATAATAAGCCAGTCCACGTTTTTCTCTCACCTCAACAAACAAGCGCGATGACATCATACCACCCAAAATATTTTCAAGTATCTGCAATGTAAAACGACGCTGATCGCTAATCTCAAAGGTAGGAAAACCAAGTATTATATGAGCTTGGTCGATATTTTTTTGAAAAGTTTTTATCTGCTTTTTGGGTTTTATTATTTGAGGAACGAATTTTCGCGCGTCAGTATTTTTATAGTTTTCTAATTTTTCCTTGATATAATCTGTTAGCTTTTTATCGACTTTCCCTGCGATCGCAACAACAATGTTTGGCGCCATATAATTGTCTTTGATAAATTTTTGCATATCTTTTTTTTGAAAATTAGCGATGATAGTTTTTTCGCCGGCAATCGAATGCGCCAAGCTGTGCCCCTCAAAAATCAATTTCTGAAATTCTTGCGTTGCTTTGGCTTGTGGCATATCTTCGTACATATTGATTTCTTCACTAATGACTGCTTTCTCCTTGGCAATTTCTTCCTCTGGTAAAGTGTTGTTTAAAAATAAATCAAGCAAAATCTCGGCTGATTCAAGCGATTTTTCGCAGGACGAATGCACATAAAAACTAGTAAATTCATTTGAAGTAAAAGCGTTATAATGGCTGCCGAGCGCGTCCAAATCCTTAGACACATCAATATAGCTAGGTCGTTTTTTTGTCCCTTTGAAAAACATATGCTCGATAAAATGCGCCATACCAAATTGCATTTTTGATTCGTTGCGACTGCCTGCGACTACGCCAATTACCATCGCGCAAGTAGCGCTTTTGGGGGCAACTTGTAAAATCCTGATTCCGCTTGGCAATGTAATTATCGTATGCATTATTTTAAATTATCATTTTAATTCCCAATGTCAAAGCACCCACAATAATCGAGGCAATACAGATACCAGCCAGTAAATACCAAATAGCTTTTTTCTTGTCAATTTCAAAGACAAAAGAAACCAACGCGCCAGTCCATGCGCCAGTCATCGGCAAGGGAATGGCAACAAAAGTGATTAGCGCAAGCGCGCCCCATAACTCAAATTTTTTACTGTGCTTTATGTGAGTTTTTTCAAAAAGAGATGTAAAAAAATTAGCCATAAATTTTGACCTGACAGATAGGAACTTCGCTATCCAGCCTAAAAAATAGACAAAAAAAATTGAGGGAAGCCAATTGCCTAAAATTGTAATTGGCAATGCCTGCCACAAAGGAATGTGATAAGTGGTAAGCGCCAAAGGAAGCGCCAGGCGAAGTTCGGTAATCGGTAGCATTGAAATTATAAAAACCAGAAACTCAGGTCTAACTTGCCCAATTTGATTTGAAATTTGATCAAGCATCTAGATTAATTATTTTAATGTTTAATCAGGCGAAAAATAATTTTTTCAATCGGGATTACAATATATTTCTCCATAAAACAGCGATTCTTAAAAAGCGCCCAGCTAATCAGCGATCCTAAAATTAACCCAGCCACAATATCTAGCGGATAATGAACCGCCACTACCACGCGCATAATCACAATTAAAATCCCAATTCCCCCAGTCCAATAGGATAATTTTTTATAGCCATACAACCAAAACATCGTAGCGACTGACGCCACAAACATTGCGTGGTCTGACGGAAACGAATAGTCTGGACGATGAAAAATAATTTCTTTCAGATCTATTAGTTCACTGGCAGACGGACGGGCGCGAAAATAAAAAATCGACACTAACTTGCTCACCACCTGCCAACAAAAAACGCCAGACAGCGCTGACATCACCATTACTTTTTTACTTTCTTGGGACCAAAAATAACCGATAATAAACAAAAACGGAAAAATATAAATCAAACCAACCGCCAAAAATTTAAATAAAAAATCAAGCGACGGCGTCCTGTCTATCCAGCTATTAAAAAAAAGTAGTGCCTGATAATCAAAATTTGCCAAAAAATTTAACAAACTATTCATATTGATTATTGTAGCAAAGAGCAAAGCCTATGGCAATGGACAATAAAATATCGTACAATAGATTTATGACCATCGTAACCGCCATCAGGCAATTTTTGGAACACGAAGATATTGAGAAGGGGCACTCCCAGCTCACAATTCGCAACTACGAAACCTATTTACGAAAATTTTTAGAATTCTGCGAAAAACAAAAAGTGACTGATATTGATAAAGTGAATCAGGAACTCATTCGCCAATTTCGTTTGCATTTAAGTCAAATCAGCCCACCACTTAAAAAAAATACGCGCAATTATTATTTAATTGCTCTGCGATCTTGGCTTAAATATCTGCAAAAAAGGGATTTCAAAGTTTTATCAGCAGAAAAAATCGAGCTAGCAAAAGTCGGAGAGCGCGATATTGATATTTTAGCCCCTGAGGAGCTAGACCGATTATTGACAGCCAGCAAAGAAAATACTATGATAGGGCTTCGGAATAAAGCAATTTTAGAAATGCTGTTTTCAACCGGACTCCGTTTGGCTGAAATTGCTTGCCTTAATAAAAGCGATATTGATTTAACACAAAAAGAATTTTCCATTCGCGGAAAAGGGGATAAAGTCAGATTGGTTTTTCTGTCAGATAGCGCCCGAACAGCGCTCGAAAATTATTTATCAAAACGGCAAGACGAAAACTCAGCGCTTTTTATCAATAAATTTAGCTCGCGCCTTACTCCCCGCTCAATCGAGCGCGCGGTGAAACAAATAGCGCGTCAAGCCGGCATCAGCAAAAAGGTCACGCCACACCTTTTGCGCCACCAGTTTGCCACTGATTTATTATCATCTGGCGCTGATATTCGCAGTGTGCAAACACTCCTTGGTCACTCCTCTATCACCACCACTCAAATTTACACTCATATTACGAATCGCGATCTGCGCGATGTACATAGCGCTTTTCACGGAAAACAGAGAAGAAAGTAAATACTAGAAATTGAAAATTATAATTTTGATAAAATAATTAAATATCGTTTTAACATTTTCATTTATTAAATTTAACTTATTATGAGTATTTCAATCGGATTAGTAGGCTTACCCAGCGCTGGTAAATCAACCTTGTTTAACGCCCTGCTTCAAAAGCATCAAGCAGAAGTAGCGGCTTTTAATTTTACCACCATCAATCCTAACATCGGGATTGTTGAAGTGCCTGACCCCCGTTTGGATTTAATCGCCAAAATCGCCCAAGCTAAAAAAACCGTTTACTCAACTCTTAAAATTTTTGATATTGCTGGGCTCATCCGTGGCGCGCATTTAGGGCAAGGCTTGGGCAACCAATTTTTGTCTGAGATAAATAGAGTAGATTTAATTGTTATTGTCGTGCGCTTTTTTGAGGATGACAATGTTCCACACCCTGAAAACAATCTTCATCCAGGCAATGATTTAAAAACGGTATTGTCCGAGCTGATTTTAAAAGATATGGAAACAGCGGAAAACGTCATCAAAAGATTGGAAAACGAAAAAAAATCTGGCGATACAAAAAACGACAAAAAAATTACAGTAGTGAAAAAAATTAGTCAAGCGCTAAATAATGAAATTATTCCGCAAATTTCCGATGAAGAAAAAAGGCTAATTCCCGATATTCCGTTTTTAACATTAAAACCATTTTTGTTTGTCGCTAATCATTCTGAAGCGCAAAATACGGAAATTGACGAATTAGTAAAAAAGTTTTGTCCTGAAATTGACAACAACGATTGGGTTTTAATCGACGCGCAAAACGAAAAACAAATGATTGATTTTGCAAAAAACGAAAAAGCTGAAATACGCCAAATGCTGGGAATCAAGCCCAATACTTTGGAAGAGTTGTTGACTAAATGTTTTGAAAAACTTGACCTTATCAATTATTTTACCGCTGGCGAGCCAGAAGCGCGCGCGTGGAAAATAAAAAAAGGCACCAACGCGCGTCAAGCAAGTTGCGAAATTCACAATGATTTTTTTCAAAAATTTATCCGCGCGGAAATTGTGGGCTATGACGATTTTGTTAATTTGAACGGTTGGCAGGGCGCAAAATCAAAAGGACTGACTAGAATTGAAGGCGAAAATTATTTAGTCAAAGATGGCGACTTGGTCAATTTTATTATCAACAAATAACAGCCTCTTGATTTTTATTTAAAAATCAATATAATAAAGAGAGCTCGTCCCAAAATGTGCTTTTGCAACGAAAATTTCAAAATTTGTTATAAAATTTATTTTTAACGACAATGCCTATCAGAAGTGATAAGCAGAGGAGTTAAAAATGAATTGCAGTAGAATTTTGGAATTTGCAGTCAAAATGATGTTTTGGGACGGGCTCTAAAGCCTAACAATGAATAAAATTTATGAAATTTGTGTTTTAGGAGAAAGTAGTGAAGCGATCGGCGCGGTATTTTCTGAAATTGAAAAAGGTTATCGGGCTGTTAAACGGGAAATTTTGGGTGAAAAAAATTTAGTCTATCCGATTAAAAAACAAACAAAAGCTGTTTTGGCTTCAATTTGGCTTGCGGATCAGGACCTAACCAATGCCAGAAAAATTTTAGCCAATGCGCAGATTTTACGCTTTTTAATTTTGAAAACAACTGATAAAAATCTTGAACAAGAATCTTTAAGCGCCAAAATTGACCTGCAAAAAAAACGCGATGAGATAAGGGTCGCGCAAAAAAAGGAAGCGAAAAAACAAAAGCTAGAAATTACACCAGAATTACCGACCGAAATTAAAAAAGCAGATAAACTCCAACAAAAATTAAAGGTTACTACAGCCAAACAAAAACCCGAAACTAAACAAACAGCCAAAGCAAAACCGACAAAACAAGATAGTGAAATTACCGATAAAAAACGGCTTGAGGATTTGGACAAAAAATTAGCGGAAATTTTATCTGATGACACAAAAATTTAATTGAAACAATGTATAGTGTTAACAAAGCAACTATTTTAGGAAATTTAACCCGCGACCCAGAATTACGATCCACTCCCAATGGTCAATCAGTGGCAAATTTTGGCGTAGCAACCAACCGCAAATATAAAAACACATCAACCGGAGAAGTTGTCGAGGACACGCAGTTTCACGATGTGGTGGCTTGGGGAAAATTAGCAGAAGTGATCAATCAAATTTTCAAAAAAGGAAATAAAATTTATTTAGAAGGACGTTTGCAAACCCGCCAATGGGAAGCGCCTGACGGATCAAAGCGCTATCGCACAGAAATTATAATGGATAATTTTGTCGCTTTAACGCCAAGAGCAGAAGGGTATTCGCCTGACGCGTCAGTGCCGACAACTGCGCCAACATCACCGCAAGAAGATGCTCCGTCTGCCAAACCAACAGACAATTCTGCTAAGTCAAATATAACCTCAAACGCAAAACCCACCACCACCGCAACGGATGAAGAATTTAATTTAGACGATATTCCGTTTTAAGAAAAATTATGAGAAAAAAATGTATTTTTTGCCAACACAAAGTAACTGCCATTGACTTTAAAGAAACAGCGCTTTTGGGACGTTTTCTTTCTTCGTGGGCTAAAATTAAACCAGCGCGCGAAAACGGAACTTGCGCCAAGCATCAGAGAAAATTAAAGCTGGCTATCAAAAACGCCCGGTTTATGGGGCTAATGCCCTTTACTAAAGGGTGAGATTTATTACTAAATAATCTTTCGTACGAAATTATATGATTGCAGTAGAAAAAATTGCTTTGTAATAAGTCTATGAGCTATTCATTGGCAGAACTAAAACCTGGTTTGAAAATTGAATTTCGGGGAGAGCCTTTTCAGGTAATCGAAGCGCGTCATAGCAAGATGGCGCGCAGTATGGGGCAGGCGCAGGTAAAAATTAAAAATTTAATTTCGGGAGAAATTATTAATCATAGCTTTGCTGGTAATCAAACGATTGAGCCAGCTGAGGTTAATTTTCGCAAATTTCAATTTTTATACGAAAGTGCTGGTCAATTATTTTTTATGGACCCGCAAAATTTCGAGCAAATCAGCATTAAACCAAGCGAAAAGAAAAAATGGCTGAAACCCAGCCAGGAAGTTGATCTCATATTTTGGGAGGAGCGCGCGATTGGTTTTTCTCTGCCAACAAAAATTTCTTTGAAAGTAAAAGAAGCAGACCCAGGACTCCGTGGCGACCGCCAAACCGCCGGGCTAAAGAAAATTACTCTGGAAACTGGCGCTTATATCAACGCGCCCTTGTTTATCAAACCAGGTGATAAAATTATCGTCAACACTGATACCGGAGAATATGTGAAAAGAAATTAAATCAATATATAAAATTTCTAATACCGCAACTTACACAAAATATCATTTCACCCCCCCTGTCATCCTCAACCGAAAGCGAAGCGCTTCGGATTGGGGATCCAGTCCCTCCCGTCATCCTCAACCGAAAGCGAAGCGCTTCGGATTGGGGATCCAGAGATTGCTGACTGGATTCCCGTTTTCACGGGAATGACAAAAAAAACGCGGGAATGACACACCCTTTGTCATCCTCAACCGAAAGCGAAGCGCTTCGGATTGGGGATCTAGTCCCTCCCGTCATCCTCAACCGAAAGCGAAGCGCTTCGGATTGGGGATCCAGTCCTGACTGGATTCCCGTTTTCACGGGAATGACAAAAAAAACGCGGGAATGACACACCCTTTGTCATCCTCAACCGAAAGCGAAGCGCTTCGGATTAGGGATCCAGAGATTGCTGACTGGATTCCCGTTTTCACGGGAATGACAAAAAAAACGCGGGAATGACACACCCTTTGTCATCCTCAACCGAAAGCGAAGCGCTTCGGATTGGGGATCCAGTCCCTCCCGTCATCCTCAACCGAAAGCGAAGCGCTTCGGATTGGGGATCCAGTCCTGACTGGATTCCCGTTTTCACGGGAATGACAGAGGGGAGATGCGGGAATGACGGACGGGATGAGAATGACAATGGATAAATTAAGAACAACATTAAACGAAAGTTTTGCGTAAATCGTAAAAAAAATATTTTACGCCACTTGCGATACGCCAACAATTGCGTTATCGCTTTCAACAATCATTTTCCTGGGTGTTACATCAAGCACATTCATTCTGCTGATAACTCTGCTTCTTAAAAAAAACTGAACATAAAATTTAAGGATTTTTCCACTATCGCTCTCAAAAACAAAATCCGAAACTCTGCCTAAAAATTTATTATTTTTAGTTCTAACTGGCAAAGAAATTATCTCTATGCCATTTTGAATAATATTTTGCGCTCTCACGATTTCGTCTGGTCGCGCCAATTTTTCCTTGCTTTCAATCACCACCCCTCGTTTATCTAGCTCGGCAATTTCAGGCAAACCTAAAAATTTGATGGAAAAGATATTTTCCCTAATTAAAAAACCGATTATTTCCAAGCGATCTAGATCGATTAAAACTTTGTTTAGTCGCCCAACTTTTTGACTATCTGCCAAAGAAGCAACCGGCAAGTTTTTTATATTTGAATAAAGAAAATAGGGCATAGAATGTAAATTAACAAATTTTACTCACTCCCCGTATTTTGAGACATTATAAACAATACCAACCGATGCCATAAGCATAATGAGCGATGACCCGCCGTACGAAATAAAAGGTAGGGGAATACCGGTTAAAGGCAAAAGTCCGGTAACTGCGCCAATATTGACGAAAGTTTGAAACGCAATCCAAAATCCAACACCGCTAGCAAGTAGCCGTCCAAAAGGTTCTTTGCTGTTTAAAGCAATGGTGAAAATTTTATAAATTAAAATGAGTAATAAAACAATAATTAGCGATGCCCTGATAAAGCCCAATTCCTCGACAATGACCGCAAAAATTGTATCAATATACGGCTGGGGTAAATACAGATATTTTTGGCGCGACTGCCCGAATCCCAAGCCCCACCAACCGCCTGAGCCGATGGTGATAAGCGCTTGATTGATTTGATAGCCAGAGCCGAGCGGATCAACAGAGGGATTGAAAAATGTCAAAATGCGCTGAAGCCGATAGCCAGCGCCTTGAATCAAGCTAATAACCATTACAACTAGAAGCGACCCGGCAAGCGCCAAATGACTAAAAGTAGCGCCAGCCACGATCACCATTGAAGCAGCTGTGGCGATTATCACCAGCAAAGTTGAAAGGTCGGGCTGGCTGATGATGAGAAAACCGATTATTCCCAGCACAATAGCAAAAGGCAATAACCCTGAAAAAAGATTTCTGATTTGCTCTTTTTTGCTTGATAGCCAAGTGGCGGCATAAATTATGTAAATCAATTTTATCACTTCCGATGGTTGCAAAGTGAACGGACCAATTTCAATCCATCTTTGCGCCCCAGCAATTTTTTGACCAAAACCCGGCATAATTACAATCGCCAGAAGCGCGATGCCAATCACCAAAAGTGACACTGATATTTTGCTCCAATATTTATAATCAATCGCTGTGCAAAAAATCATTAGCATTGCGCCCAATCCAAAGGAAACCGCCTGCTTGGTAAGATAGTATGTATTGTAGCTATAGCGGTCGTATGAAACAACCACTGACGCGCTAGAAATCATTGCCAGTCCAATTAAGGAAAGTAAAATTACAAGAAAAATAATCCACAAATCTCCTCGTTGACGACTTTTTTCGCGATATTTATTTAGGCTCACAATAATTCATTAATAAGTTGAACGAATTTCTTGCCTCGCTCGGTGGCGTTTTTAAATTCATCAAACGAAGCGCACCCGGGCGACAATAATATGGTATCACCATTTTGGGCTAATTTTACTGCCTCGCGCACTGCGTCAGATAAATTCTTCACTTTGGTAAATTTATTAAATGTCTTTGGCAGTATCGCTTTTATCTCGCTTGACGCTTCGCCAAATAAAATTAAATGCCGAACTTTCTGGCGAATAATTTTTGCGATCGCAATAAAATCCGTATTCTTGCTTTTTCCGCCCATCAATAAAATTGATTGAGGATAAGCGCTGAGCGCGCCTTTGACTGAAAGCGGGGTAGTGGAATATGAATCATTGATTGCGATGATTCCGTTTTTTTCACACACTGGCTGAAGTCGGTGTTCTAGCGGTTTAAATTTTTCCAAAACTTCACAGATATGTTTTTTAGACACCCCCAGCAATTTTGCGGTTAGCATGGCTGCCAAAATATTCTCTCGATTATGATCCCCTTTCAGTAAAATGTCTTGCTGAGAAATAATCAAATCTTGATGCGAAAACGAAAAATAATAATTACCATTTTTAAAATACGCGCCATCTTGGGTCTCCTCGCGGGTTGAAAACCAATGAACATTGGCTGGCGAAATTCCAGCCAGCGCAAAAGAATTCAGTGAATCAAAATTGATGATAGCTGTGCCTCCCTGCTCCTGAAAACAAACGATATTTTGCTTGCTTTTGAGGTACTCGCATTGGTCTTTATGATGATCGAGATGGTCCTCAGTAATATCTAGCACTACTGCCACTGGCGGACTTTTGGTCAAATCTTGCAACATAAAACTTGATAGTTCGTAAATCACTAGATCATCTTCTTTGAGCTGCGAAATAAAATCAAATGGATCAACGCCGATATTGCCAGCTAAATATACATTGGCTTTTTGGCTGGCATACTTTTGCGATAGCATTTGAAAAAGCAAAGTTGCGGTAGTGCCTTTACCTTTGGTTCCAGTGATGCCAATAATTTTTGCCGGACAAAGATCTAAAAATAATTTTGTTTGCGAAGAAATTTGAACTCCACCGTAACGCGCTTTTTGCACTGCTGAACTTAAGAATGGAATACCTGGCGTGCGAAATAATATCTCAAAATCTTCAATACCTTTTAAATATGCCTTGCCAGTTTGATATTTGAGTCGCGCGCCATAACGAGCAAAATCACTTTTTTGTACTGCCACTTTAATACTTTCATTTTGGTCAAAAATGGTAATATCTTGCGCGCCATTTTTTAAAAGCCAACCTAAAAGCCCAAAATTATTTTTCCCCAGCCCTAAAATAGCTATTTTTTTTCTGACTAATTTTTTGATATACTCTGTTTTTTCCACACCCCTCCGCCAATTTATAAAATTTAATTTAGAACTCGATAAAATTTATATCTTTATTTTTTAACTATAAATTTAAAAATTTGAATTGCCATTTTGAGATTTGCCTGTCCCGTTGCGATAGCTTTCGGGGAAATTTTAATTTTTAATTTAAGCGAGCATAGCGAGCGTTTATCCCCTACCGATCAGCGCGATAAAAACACCAACCACAGCGAAAACAAAACCAATGACCCAAAGGCGCATTACCACTTTTGCCTCGCCCCAGCCGTATGCTTCTAATTGGTGATGCAAAGGGCTCACTTTAAAAACTTTACGATGGAAAAATTTTTTGGAAGTGATTTGAATCAGCACTGTCAATGTTTCAACCACAAACACAAAGCCAATCACCGGCAAAACCAGCGCGGTGTTGGTAAGCATAGCAATAACGCCTAGTGTTCCGCCGAGCGCCAACGCACCAGTGTCGCCCATATAAAAACGAGCGGGCGGAATGTTAAACCAAGTATAAGCCAACATCACCCCAGCCACAGTGGCGCAAAAAATAGACAGCTCCATTTTACCGGACAAAAGCGCAATAATGGCGTAAGCGCCAAAAACAAAACTCAGCAACCCGCCTGCCAAACCGTCAAGTCCGTCTGTGATATTGACCGCGTTAGCTGTTGCCACAATGACCAAAATAAATAAAGGGATATACCAAACTCCGAGATCAACTGTATATGGCAAACCAAGCCAGTTTCCTCCGGGAATATGAATAATCGTCCAATCAAGTTTAAAATAAAACCACACAGCGCCAAGCAACCCGACCAATACCAGCCAAAACATTTTCCAGCGCGCGCTCATACCAGCGATCCCGCCTAATTTTTTCACATTGATAAAATCGTCAAATAGCCCCAAAATTCCCAGCGCTACTAAAGTAAAAAGTGGCAAAAATGTCTGGGCGCGCGAAAAATTAAAAACAAGTGTTATTAGGGCGATAACCAGCCACAGCAAAACGCCTGCCATAGTAGGAATTTTACGATCATGCTTTTGTTTGTGCAGTTGGTTGTAGACTATGGCTTTTTCTCCCGTGACAGACACTTCTCGTGGTTGTTTCCAGAGTTTATGCTTGTATAAATAATGCGTTAAAATTGGCGTCAACAGCATTGTCAAAACAAACGAGCCCGCCAAAAATAGAAACAAATCCATCAGGTCCCTAATTGATAAAAAAAACATTTCCATTGTCCTCCTCGCTATGGCGAGTCGTCAAATTAAAATCTCAAAATGTAAATCTCAAAGCTTGTCCCGAGTGAAGTTGAGGGATGGCAATTTTAAATTTAAAGTTATTCGTTAAATTTGAAGGTAGAGAGGATTTGGTCATAATCAGAGGTTCGAGTTGTGCAATATTCGCTTACAGTCACCTCGTATTTGTCTTTAACAAATTTGGTTGCTTTTCCGTGGCATATACCTCCAATGATATAACTTATTCCTGGGTTACCAGCGATGGTAACATCAATAATATTAGTATTATCTAAATCACTTTTGACACTCTTTTTTAATTCCTCAATTGTGGATGGGCTTATTAAGTTTTGAATTACTTGGACTTTTGTAGATAGTGGACTATAATCAAAAACATCATCTTTTTTAAAAAGTTCTAAATTAATTGCAGACGCTCCTGCTCCCGTATACTCTCCGGCTATCAATACATCACTTGCTTTCACGAATTGAAAGTTAAAATCAGTGCCACTATTTTTATATGCGACTTTATAAAGTTTGTCGTTATCTAACGTTTCGCCAGAAAGGGATTCCTCCGCTTCGGGCGGAATGACACTGATTTCCTCAGCTTCCCCAACTTTGGATTTTGCATTGTCATTTTGAGATTTGAGATTTGCATTTTGAGATTTCATATAATACCACGCCACTCCGCTTAAAATCACCATTAACAAAACAATCACCAAAACAACCAGCCCGATACTGCCTTTTTGAAAAGATATGTTTTTCATTGTTGCGCCCTCCTGTTTATTTTCTTAATAATTCTTTAGCTTCCTTTGGTGTCAAACCTGCTTGCTTAATAATTGTATGCGTCAAACCAACTCCAACCGTTTTCGAGTGAAGCGGAATAGTAATACTGCTATTATCATTTTCTCGATAAAGTGTTAGATGGCTACCTTTTTGCCTGACTTCAATAAACCCAACAGCTTTAATAAGTTTTACTAGCTGCCTTGCAGTAACGATTGGTAGAAATGGCATTTTTTTATTTAGACTCATTACAAAATAATTTTTCGTAGCGAAATTAAATAATTTTGAGCGAAAACAATAAAGAGTGAGGAAAGCGTAACAGGGTTACGTTGACGAGCTCTGAATTGTTTTTTAACCAAAATTTGTTAATTGCAGTAGAAAAGATTATTTTGTAATGAGTCTATTATCTTTTCCCAACTGGTCTTTGGAATTCAACGCCATATATTAAGGAACCAGAATCTTCAACAATCGGTTGGTGTTGTTCTTCCAACACCTCTAGATGCAGATCTATTGCCTCTTTGGCATTTTCTATTGCCTCTTCAACGGTTTTCCCACTCGAAAAACAACCGGGCAGAGCAGGAACAGTTACATAATATCCTTCCGGTAAATCTGGTTTAATAAAAATTATATATTTATAATGCTTTTTCATAATACTTTGATTATACCAGATTACTGGGTAAATTTGAAGGTGGAGAGAATTTGGTCGAAAATTAAATATTTACTGTTTAGCTCTGTTTGTTCAGCAATCAGCGCAGATACAAACCTTATTGCTTGGTCGGCGTTGTCTTTTTTGGGATAATTATCTATCCATGCAAAATACCAATACTTAAATTTATTGTTAGTATCTTCTGACTGATAGATAATTCTATGAAATTTAATATTATCGTTAATCGATATTGTTTTCTGTGGTATGTTACCATAAATGGTCCAACCAGTTGTCTTTAAATCATCTGCAACAAAACTTAAACTCGAATCCTTTAGAATGTCCAAAATCACCACTCCCAAACGCCACTCTTCTGGCGTAACATCAGGTGGATATTTAAAACTAACATTAAAATGATTATCGGTATAGGATTGCCATCCTTCCATCGATAAATCAGTGGATGTTGAATTAGCGGTTGGGTCGGTTGTAGTTGTTATGGTTGTTTCTGTTTCGTCAGAAAGGGATTCCTCCACTTCGGTCGGAATGACACTAGTTTCCCCAACTTCCCCAACTTTGGATTTTGCATTGTCATTTTGAGATTTGAGATTTGCATTTTGAGATTTCATATAATACCACGCCACTCCACCCAAAATCACCATTAACAAAACAATTACCAAAACAACCAGCCCAATACTGCCTTTTTGAAAAGATTTACTTTTCATTTTTTTGTTCTCCTAAATTTTTAACGCCTTTTGAAGCTCTTTAAATTTTTCCAGCGCTTTGGGCAAATCACCATACAAACGATCAGCCAATTTTTCATTGTAAGTATGCACTGCATCGTTTCTCCAATCTGTCATCACCAGCCATAAGTCATCAAATTCAATCAAACCATTTTGAAATGCCTCCTTCCAGCAAACTTTAGGCGAAAAACATTTAACCCCTTTTTCATCCTCTAAATAAATTTTAATGGTTTTCCAAGCTAAATCAAAGCATAATTCAAATCTTAAAATAGCGCTATCGCGAATGACTTTTGTTTTATTCATTGCCAATACTTCGCCTAACCTTCCGACAGCTTGACTGTAATCTTTTTTAAGCGCATCAAATTTTGTCATTTTAATCCTTGGGGTAAATTATTTCTATTTTTTCTTTGGCAATTTTTTTAAAAACATTGCTTACATCTGAAAAATCCACTATATCAATTTTGTATAATGTGCGAATATTGTCTATATCCGCTTTAATTCGGGAAAAAATGGTTTGTTCAATCGGTTTTTTCCCTTTAATGCCGACATCAATGTCTGACCGCTCATTGCTTTTGCCAGTCACGCGCGAGCCGAAAAAAAATACTTGATATTTTGCCAAATCCAAATGCCGTCCGATTATCCCCATTAAATCCTGGGCTAATTTTTTTTGATCCAAGTGTTCCAGTTTCATAATTATTTTTTTAATCGGTAGCAATAAATCGGCAATTCCTTGGCTCAGCAAATTAAAAATGCAAGCATTTTATACTTTGGATTTTAGACTTTTGATTATTCCCTCCACCACTTCCTCCATCTTCATTCCGCGCGAACCCTTCACTAAAATTATATCACCTTCGCGTATTTCCCACAACAAAGCTTCAAGTAATTTTTCTTTGGAATGAAAATGCTGCTTGGCATTATAATATGTGGCATAATCACCTAATGTGAAAAATAAATCAGCTTTTTTACGGACCACGCTTCCCATTTTTTTATGAAGTGAAACTGAATTTTTTCCCAGCTCAAGCATATCAGCCAAAACAACAATCTTTCTTTTTGATTTTTTTTCCTTGACAACTGCATCTAAAAATTCCAAACTAGCTTTGATCGAAACTGGATTGGCGTTGTAGGTATCGTTGATAATAGTCATTCCACCATTTTCTAAAACCGCCATCCGATTGGGCGCTTTTTTAGTATTTTTTAACCCTTTTTCAATTTCTTGACCAGACAAATGAAAAAAATCGCCAATGATTCGGCTACTGGCAGTAAGATCAGCCAAATCAAAAAATCTTTGCTTGGCGCGAATTTTGTCCAGACGCGCGCGCCTTAACCCTTTCTGAGGCAAAACCGCCAGATCGTCAGGTCCCATAAAATCAAAAATGCTCAATTTTTCCTCTGTTAATTTTTCCACATTTTGAAAAAATTCTAAATGCCCAGCGCCGATGTTGGTGACTACGCCCACGCGCGGTTTTAAAATTTTCACCATAGCGCGGATATCACCTTTTTTATCTGCGCCGATTTCCAGCACTAGCCACTTTGGATAATGTAAAATATGTAGCCAAAAAAGTAAAAATTTAATGGGCAAATATAAAACCAAAAAAAACCAATCGCGAACGTTTGGCTCGTAAATTTTAATCTGAAAAATTGCCAATGGCACGCCTGTTTTAGTGTTAAGATTGCCAAACGACTTGCCGATATCGCCTTGAAATTTTTTTGACTCTGACAGCACGGAAAAAATCATTTCCTTGGTTGAGGTCTTGCCAGCTGTGCCAGTGACAAGGATAATCTCTGGCTGAAAATATACAAGCATTGCTCGCCCCAAAAACCACAAATACTTTTCCAGTAATTTCTTCATAGTACAAATATAGCAAAATTTTCAGAGGATTGAAAGATGGTTAAACAACCATCACTTTTTCTCAATGCCTAGATAATTGATTAAAAACTCGGCGATGTTGTGAAAAACCGGCGCGCAGGACGTTTCAGCAAACTCAACCGCGCTCGGCTTGTCCAATTTGACTAATTAGGGGACTTGAGGGGAGCCCTAGGGGACGGTTCTCTTTTCAAGGTTTAAATTCTAAATTCTGGTTTTGCCTAGGTTATATTTAATTTTATTATATTCATTATGCCTTTGACTCTTACTCCCCCATTGTGATAACTAAATCTTGGTAATTTTGTTGGCGCTCTTTTTTGTTTTTACCTAAATCTTGATAAAACAAATCCTCTGTGATGAGCGGATCATTTTCGCCAGTAGCATAATAATTACAGCATAAAATTTATATCATTATAAGATTTTTAGAAAATCCCAGAGTAAAAGAGAAACGTCCCCCCTTTTCCGTCCTATACTTTACTGATCTTACAGTTTTAGCGCCTCTTTACTTATTTCTTCTGGCCAGAGCATATTTCCTTGTTGATCATAAACCGGAACAATTTTATCAGCGTTATCTTCCCCTAAATCATTCAATATTTTAAAATACATACCCATGTAGTATTTTAACAAAAAGTCACCGTATCGTTTTTCATCTATCCATTCTTTTATGTAAAAACTCATATACCCATCATATTCATTCTCCTGTGTACGCTCTACTGGAAATACCATCGATTCAATTATAGGCTGAGCCCCTCCGGTTACTTTTTGACCATATACACTCTCCTTGTCACCAGTAAATTTACCAAATTTTTCATTAAAAACAAAACCGATATCGCATGAATTTGCCTTTCCGTAATGAAATCCCTTCATCAAGGTCAAATATTTTGAAATTGATAGCAATGCGTTAAATCCTCTTTGAGACATGTTTTCAATAGTAGGTATTTCTTGCTGAAGAAAATCAACAAAATCACTTTCAGAGCAATTATCAATTCCCGTGATACTATTAATAATTTCTTCGAAAGAAATGTTAAATTGACTTTTTAATTTATCATCTCCAGAATTACGATTCACATAATCGCAACGACTCTTTATGTTCCGAAAAACTCCATCATGTTGTCCGTTTCTAATATTATTTAACAAATCTCCTAATTCGTAAAAAACCATTGTTGGCGATTGATCTCCTGCTCTTCTTCCGAAATAATTTATAATATTTTGCCCTTTACTAATTTCCCCCTCCTTAATGAATGAGCAATCCCTTCTGCGAAAACCATCCGTAAAACGAGCGTGCATCCACAAAGCGTCTTCTATTCTTACATGCTTGTTGTCCAAAACTAACGGCCTTACCTTGTCTGCCATGTGCTGTAGTGCTTTCGCAGGTGGCTTATCCGGAAAATCGCTATTGAATATTGGAAACTCTGATTTAAGGTGTTGCCAATCAAGATAATTTTCTATTCCGTCATGTATTCTTTTTTTCTCAGCTTGAATTATATTTGTCTTGTTTGGTTTTGAAATACTATCATCCGCCTCAATTATTTTAACAAACTCGTCTAACCGTGATAATCTTTTTGATATTTCTATATTATGATAATCAGCTTCATCACTTAATGAATCTACGGCGACTTGCTTTTCGTTTTCATCATCTGAATGAAAATATCTAAACTTATTTCCTTTTCCTGTTAGGAATTCTTCATTGTCTTGATGTGGTGCGCCTTCTATTGGTTCCTTTAGCATTATTTTATCCTTCTTTTGTTTATTCTTGATTTAATTATATTGGCAATTGAGCACAAAATTGACACATAACCACCCTTTATTTTGTTCTCTTGTTATAAAATTTTCGGACATTTTTTACATAGTAGTAGATTAAGCTTTAATTTCCAAAACAAACTTTACCCCCAACACTGTTTTCAACTTTTTCCTCTCTTTTTTTATCTGCCTCTTGGCTCTGCTTAACTCTTTCATCTCCTTCGATTATCCGATCAACTTCCTTATCCCTTTCAAATTTGGATCCTTCGCCACCTTGCTCAGGCATAATTTTCTCCTTTCAAAATCAATATTGTTTGCTTAATTTAATTATCACCCCCCCCCAATTGGACTTGTCAAGCCCGCGAATTTGATCATCAAAAATTTTAGCGTAATAATATTTGCTGGCACCCGCAAATGTTACCATAAAATGCTTCCTCAATCTGCTAATAATGTAATCTGCTAATAATATGGCACACTATGTCTCAATTAGTATGCGACCGCATACTAATTGAGACATTTCCAAACCACTCAAAACCACCATTTTCACCACCCCGTAAGTAGGATTATTATAGGGTGATGATGTTTTATTCCAGACCCGACGGATCTGTTTGCCCATAAACAATGCAATTTGTTTGTCTTTTTTCGTCATAATGATTATTCTTTCCAATTATACCACATACAATTTTGTGAACACAAAAACCATCACTTTTTCTCAATGCCTAGATAATTGATTAAAAACTCGGCGATGTTGTGAAAAACCGGCGCGCAGGACGTTTCAGCAAATTCAACCGCGCTCGGCTTGTCCAATTTGACTAAAATCACAAATTTGGGATCTTCAATCGGACCAAAACCGACAAACGAATGATTGACTTTGTTCTCTTCGTAACCGCCACCAGCTTTGGCAATTTGCGCTGTACCAGTTTTTCCAGCAAAATTATAGCCCTCCACTTTCGCCCTTTTTCCATACCCATCGTCCACCACGGCTTTGAGCATATTCTGCACATCTTTGGCGGTTTCTGGTTTAATCGCTTGACGAATTTCCTTAGGCTTTATTTTGTTGCTAGTGCCATCGCTATGAATAATTTCGTCCACCACATACGGTTGCATCAATTTCCCTCCATTTGCCAAAGCGCCGTAAGCTGACGCTACTTGAAGCGGTGTCGCGCTAATCCCTTGCCCAAAGGTCATAGTGGCTTGATGAATCTCGCGCCATAATTTTTTTCCCAGCAAACTGCCTGTTGTTTCCCCGCTGATATCAACCCCCAGCGGTTTGCCAAATCCAAAATTAGCGAAATTATCATACATAATATCCTTGCCAATTTGTTGACCCACCCAAACCATACCCACATTATCCGAGTGTTGTAAAATTTGAGTAATATTTTCCGTGCCAAATGCTTTGTTCTGCGCTGTATGAATTTCATAACCTTGAACCGTCACAAAATTAGCAAACGGTCCGCCGATTGAATCGGATTGTATTTTCTCGCTGTCAAGCCCGCCTGCCACGATAATCGGCTTAATCACCGATCCTGGTTCCCAAACATAGGAAATCAGCGGATTAGTAAAGCGGTCCTTACCTGATTCTTGGTCGCTTTTGGCTTCGTCATTAAAATTATTGGGGTTAAAATTCGGTAAATTTGCCATCGCCATTATCCCGCCAGTTATTGGGTCAAGCACAATCACCTGCCCGCTTTCCGCGCCATTTTTTTCAATGGCTTCGCCAATCGTTTTTTCCACAAAAAATTGGATATTTTGATCAATGGTTAAAATTAAATCATCGCCATTTTTTGCCAAAGTTTCCTTGTCTATATTGATATACCGACCCTTATTGTCTTTTTCCGCTTCCACCGAACCAGCATAGCCAGTCAGCTGGTCGTCATAATATCCTTCTACCCCGTACGAGCCATTACCTTCAAAATTGACAAATCCCAAAACACTGGACGCCAATGAATCCTCAGGATAAAAGCGAACGCTTTCTGGCACCACCAAAATTCCCTCAAGTTTCATTTCTTTGATTTTTTTCGCGACAGCTTCCTCTAACCGTTTTTTTATGGGTGGAATATATAGCTTATTGTTATTTATTAGATTAAAAATATCTTCTTTTGATTGACCAATATCTCCAGACAATTTTTCAGCGACTAAATTTTTGTCAGTAATGTTTTTAGGTACCGCCCAAATTTGATATTTTTTTGAATTGGTTGCCAGCGGGAAAAGTCCGTCTTTGTTGTGAGCAAAAATTTCGCCACGGGCAGACGGAACCTCTTCTTGGGTATAATATTGATTTTTGGCTTGCAAAAAAAAATTTTGATGCCCAACAATTGCGATAATAAATAAACGGTATAGAAATATTGGCAACATTAAAAGCACCAAAAATCTTAGCCACATAAGTCGTTTAATGTAATAGGGTGGATTATTTTTTACCATATTGATAGCTAATTTTATGGCTTGCCTGATCGATACTAATTACCTCTAATGAAAAATTATTCGGTTTTTTGCAACCCTAAATTTTCTAACCCCTGAGATATATTCTTTAAAGATTGAAGCCGAACTGCCTCAACTTCCAACCGTTTGCTTTCTTCTTGCAATGATTCTTTTTGCAAACGCAATTCGCGAATCTTGTAGGTTTTTGTGGCTGACTGGGTAGTTTGGGCAAGATAAAACAAAGTCACCGCCGCAAAAATCAGCAAGGTGACAAACTTTAAAGAAAGCGGACCAATTTTGACCACGCGCGCCAGTGTTCGCTTTCTTGTGCCCGGCATTGTGGTTTTAGATTGAGTAATAAGCATTTCCCTTCTTTTTAAAATTATAAATCTTTCAATTATAAATGTTAAATCACTTTTAAAAAATATACTTTGTGTTAAAAACCAGCAGCAGCTGGGATAACTGGCTAATTCGACTGCCAAAATTTACTACGGCAGTATTAGCCAATCCCCTCCTTGATATTTTTGTATTTTCCTTGAGAGCCTTTGACAGCTCCAACGGAACAAGCCAAACCGTGGCTAGTAATTTTTTATTTTACCCTTTCCACCCTTTCGACTAAAGCGAAAGGTGCAGAAAAGGGACGCATGCTGCTGCTGATCCTTTTGTAAAAAAAATACCATAAGAATTTAAAAATGTTTTAATACTTTTGATTTAAATTCTTATTTTTGCCTTTTCACTTCTTATTTAAATCCCCAACCCTTCCAGTTGTTTGGCAATATCGCTTTTATCAGTTTCTGTCTTGGCTTTGGTTTTATCCCAAGCCACTGGTTCCCAGACTTCGATTTTGTTGTAAAGTCCAGCCACCACTGCTTGCGATTTTAATTTAGCGTATTGGCGCAAGTATTCTGGAACTAAAATTCTGCCTTGGCGATCAAAGCCCACCTCAACCGCGCCAGAAAACATAAAACGGGAGAATGCCCTTACTTTGGGGTTGGTCATCGGAAGTTCATTAAGTTTTTTAGCAATCCTATTCCACTCTGATTCGGTATAAATTGTCAAACAATTATCAAGCCCACGAGTAATTACAGCGCCTTTACCGAGCGCCTTTCTTAAGCGAAACGGGACCGCCACCCTGCCCTTTGGGTCGATTGAATGGTTAAATTCACCAATAAACATAATATTAATCTCAAAGTTATAATCTCCCGCCCACCATCGCTACCTGCCTGAAACTGCTGTATCACTGCGAGCGGGGCGCTTTGGCGTTAGCGGGCAGGCAAATCTCACAGTGATGGTTTATGTTTTTAAAAATATAATGCTGTGGCTTTGGACATTTTTCTGCATATTTACCAACATATCCACTTTCTTTGCTACTTTTCCCCACTTTTATCCACTCACTTATTTAATAATAAAAAATCCCTTGATATTTGTCAAGGGGGTAGGAGTGGATAAAAATAGTTTGCTTGCAACCATTATACCCAACCACAAGGCATTGATATCTGGGACTTTAAAAGGTGCTCTCTGTTTGGGTAAAATTGACGACAAGGAATTCATTGCCAAATATCGCTAATCACTGAGGTTGGAAGTTATTGGTTAATATGGAGGATTAATTTACGCACAATTACAATGTATATTAAAAAATATATTTGCACGACTTACGTAAAATATCATTCCACTTCCTTGTCATCCCCTCCCGTCATCCCGCACTTGATGCGGGATCCATCCCCTCCCGTCATCCCGCACTTGATGCGGGATCCATTCAGTCTGGATTCCCGCTTGCGCGGGAATGACGGAAGGGGGGCGGGAATGACACACCCTTTGTCATCCTCAACCGACTGCCCCGGTGTCATCCTCAACCGAAAGCGAAGCGCTTCGGATTGGGGATCCATTC
>Ga0210044_10001544_pt1 | contig 35081 bp, 37 predicted proteins | sample CryGey13umfilter_2_FD_183959 | JGI IMG/M metagenome (GOLD analysis project Ga0210044, IMG submission 183959) | Groundwater microbial communities from aquifer in Utah, USA - Crystal Geyser 4/9/14 3 um filter (SPAdes) (version 2) | ecosystem: Environmental > Aquatic > Deep subsurface >...
TCTCCGACACCCGAGACGCCGACGCCGTGGCGCGCGAGACCACCGCGATGCAGGCGCTGCGTCGCCTGCTGGGCGGGCGGATGGCGGCCTGGTGGCGGCGGCGCGGCGCGGGCGGCGGCGGCAAGGCCGGCAACGTCGCGGAGTTCGTCCGCCGCTGGGGCGGGCGCTATGACCACATGCTGGTGCTCGACGCCGACAGCCTGATGGCGCCCGCGACCATCGTGCGGATGGTGCGGCGCATGGAGGCCGACCCGGCGCTCGGCCTGCTTCAGTCGAACCCGACCGCGCTGGGCGCCGATACGGCGTTCGCGCGGCTGCAGCAATTCGCGGCGGCGGTCTATGGCCCGGTGGTGGCGCGCGGCGTGGCGGCCTGGCAGGGCCTGGACGGCAACTTCTGGGGCCACAACGCGCTGATCCGGGTCGGCGCCTTCGCCGCGGCGGCGGGCCTGCCCGACCTGCCGGGGCGCAAGCCGTTCGGCGGTCATATCCTCAGCCACGATTTCGTCGAGGCCGCGCTCTTGCGGCGCGCGGGCTGGGGCGTGCGCATGGACCCCGATCTGACCGGCAGCTGGGAGGGCGCGCCGCCGTCGCTGCTGGCGGCCAGCCGCCGCGACCGGCGCTGGGCGCAGGGCAATCTCCAGCATGGCGGCGTGATCGGCGCGGCGGGGCTGCGCTGGCCCAGCCGGACGCATATGGCCATCGGCATCGGCTCGTATCTGATGTCGCCGATATGGCTGACGATGCTGGTGGTCGGCGTCGCGCTCACCATCCAGGCGTCGCTTGTCCAGCCCGACTATTTTCCCCAGCTGCACCAGTTGTTTCCGGTCTGGCCGTGGTTCGACCGCGACCGCATGACCGCGCTGCTGGCGGTGGCGGCGGGTCTGCTGCTGTTTCCCAAGGCGCTGGGGCTGGCGGAGGCGCTGGCGGATCGGGCGCGGCGCCGCGCGCTGGGCGGCGGCGCCGCGATCATGGCCAGCGGCGCGGTGGAGCTTGCCGCCTCCACGCTGCTGGCCCCGGCGCAGATGCTGATGCAGTGCCGCCATGTGGCCGAGATCGTGCTGGGCCGCGACGCCGGATGGTCGCCGCAGGCGCGCGACGGCGCCGCCCTGCCGTGGTCGCAGGCGTGGCGCGCCCATGGCGGCCACGCGACGCTGGGCGCGGGGATCGCCGCCGCGCTGGCCGCGACCCAGCCGCAGGTGCTGGTCTGGCTGTCGCCGGTGCTGGCCGGTCTGATGCTCGCGCCATGGCTCTCGCGCCTCAGCGGCCAGACCCGCGCCGGATCGGCGCTGCGCGCGGCGGGGCTGCTGCGCACCGTCGAGGAGATCGCGGCGCCGCCGCTGGCGCAGGCGGCAGACGCGGCGTCGGCGCAGATCGCCGCCGCCAGCGCGCAGGGTCTGGCCGACCTGATCGACGACGCCTGGCTGGCGGCTGGTCATGCGGCGATGCTGGGCGACCGCGCCGACGCGCCCGGCGTCCGGCTGCCCAGCATCACCGCCGCCGCGAAGATCGCGGTCGCCGATGGACCGGCGCAGGCGCTGGAGTGGCTCGACGCCCATGAGCGCCTTGCGCTTGTCGATGAGGCGGCGCTGCTGGCGGCGTGGCGCGGCGGCGGCAAGGCGCCGGTGATCGCTCTGGCCGCGTCGCGGTGATCCGAAGCTGGCGGGGCGCCGTGATCGCGCGGCGTTGAGCCGGACTCCGGCCCGGACTGTGCTCAAAAAAGCGGCGACCGCGCCTTCGCGCAGTCGCCATCACGCTACAAAACTGTTGCGACCGGAGGTCAGCCGTCGTGGCGCGGCATCGCCTCAAGCTGCGCCTTGGTGGCGTCGATATAGACGCGCAGGTCGTGGCCGCCGTCCTCGCGCAGCACGGTGAGGTCGTCGAACTTCATCGACACCGGGCGCGCGCCCATGCCGAGGAAGCCGCCGACATCGACGATCGCCTGCGAGATCTTGCCCTCGGCGGTCACCACCAGATCAGAGACCGAGCCGATCTTCTCGTCGCCGTGGCCATAGACCGAGGCGCTCTTGAGGTCTTCGGTGGTCAGATCGTGGCGCACGGTCTCGTTATAGCCGTCATGCGTGAAGGTGGCGCGGCGGCCATGCGAGGCGGCGGTGTTGACGGTGCTGGTCATTGTGCATCTCCCTGAAAGCCCGTCTCGGGGCCGTGGTCGCGCAGGATTCTCCTGCGCGGTCGTCCTGGTGAGGGATGGACCGGCGGTCGCGCGGTTGCGCCGCCGCCGGTCCGCGCGCCTACTTTTCGTAGCGCGGCATCGCCTTGAGCTGCTCCTTGGTGGCGTCGGCGTACAGCCGCACGTCGTCGCCGCCGTCCTTGCGCAGCACGGTGAGGTCGTCGAACTTCATCGACACCGGGCGCGCGCCCATGCCGAGGAAGCCGCCCACGTCGATCACCGCGTCGGTGATCTTGCCGTCGGCGCCGACCAGCAATTCGCTCACCGAGCCGATGGCGTTGTCGTCGCGGTCGTAGATCGAGGCGCTCTTGAGCTCGTCCACGGTCAGCGCGTCGTTCGGCGCGCGGGTATAGCCGTCATGCGCGAACACCGACTCCGAGGCGTCGCCGCGCGCCGCCGTGGTCTCGTCGGCGGTCAGGTCGGGCCGCACATACTCGGGCGCCGCCGTCAGCGTGTCGCGCGAGGCCGAGATCACCAGGAAATAGTCGCCTGCGGCCTCGCCGTCGGAGACATAGCGGAGCGCCTCGACCGGCGTGGCGACGGTCTTGCCGCCCATGCCGAGGAACGTGCCGACATCGACCAGAACCGCGCGCACCTTGCCGTCGCGGCTCAGCAGCACGTCGTTGACCGAGCCGACGCTCTCCCAGTCTTTGCGCGCCTCGATGGTGGTCCTGTCGCCTTCGGCGGCATAGAGCGTCGCGCCGATCAGGTCGGACGCATAGACGTCCGTCGCCTCGCCGTTCGCCAGCCACGTCATCGCCGCGAGCGGCTTGTCGTCGGCGAGCAGGGCGGTCGCCGGCGGCGTCGTCGCCGTCTGCGCGAGCGCGGCGCCGGCGAGGATCATCGCAAGCGCGGTCGTTCCGAATAGCTTCTTCATGGCCTGGTCTCCTGAGAGAGGGTTCGAAGTCCGCAGCGCGCCGGTGTGCGTTCCGAGGATCGTGGTGAAGGAACGCCGCGCGACCGTTCGGGTTCCGGACAATCGGTCGGCGTGGCGCCGCGCTGGCGCGGATATGCGCGCGACAGGTTCTTGCGTAGAGCGACAAAACATCCATATACCATCCATTCAGATGTTATAAAGCGTCTGACGGCCCCAACGGCGCCGTGCGCCACGCAAGGAAACCCCATGACCCTTCCCTTCACCCACGCCATGCGCCACGCCATGCGCGCCACCCATGGCGGCGATCCCGCCGAGGCCACGCGGATCATTCAGGCGGCGCTGGCGGCGGCCGGCCTGATGGCCGCGCCCGACGACGGCGCGGACTCCGGTCCGACGCGCGCGCCGTCGCGCCGACCCGAGCGGCGCCTGATCGACCCCGACGCCGAGATCGTCGGGGACCTTGACGACAGCGCCGCGCCGCAACCCTCGGCGCACGGCTTGCCCTCCAGGGATCGTCTGCGCCTGCCGCTGGGCGCGGTGGTGAAGGCCCTGCGCGACGGCGCGGCGCCGAGCCTGCCCGGCGGGCTGGCGCAGTTCGGCTTATCCGGCCTTAACCTTTCCGGCGCTAAGCTGCCCGGCATGTCCATCCCCGCGCAGACCCTCGCCCCGCCGCCGTCGCTACCCGAAGGCGCGCGGTTCGAGGCGCGCAGCTTCGCCTGCGCGGCGGGGGGCCGCGCCTACAAGCTCTACATCCCGGCTTCGGCGCCGCTGCGTCCGCGCGGTCTGGTGCTGATGCTGCACGGCTGCACGCAGAACCCCGACGATTTCGCGCGCGGCGCCGCGATGAACGCGGCGGCGGAGGCGCACGGGCTGGCGGTCGCCTATCCCGCCCAGACCGGGGCGCACAACGCCCAGTCGTGCTGGAACTGGTTCAACCCCGCCGATCAGCGGCGCGGCGCGGGCGAGCCGGCGATCCTCGCCGGCATCGTGCAGGCGGTCAGCGCCGAGTTCTCCATCGCGCCGGGCGCCGCGCTGGTCGCAGGCCTGTCGGCAGGCGGCGCGATGGCGGTGGTGATGGGCGAGACCTATCCGGAGCTGTTCGCCGCCGTGGGCGTGCATTCCGGCCTGCCCTATGGCGCCGCCGACGACGTGATGTCGGCGTTCGCCGCCATGCGCGGCGACCCCAGGGATGCGCGACCGGCGACGGTCGCGAGGGTGCGCACCATCGTGTTCCACGGCGGCGCCGACCATACCGTGCACCCGTCGAACGCCGGGCGGATCATCGCCGCCGCCTTTCCCGGCGACGACGCGCCCGCGCGGCGCGAGACCGGCCGCGCGCCCGGCGGACGCGCCTGGACGCGCACCATCCACGCCCGCCCCGGCGCCGCGCCGCACGCGGAGGCGTGGCTGATCGAGGGCGCCGGACACGCCTGGTCCGGCGGCCACCCGAGCGGCTCCTACACCGACCCAGCGGGCCCCGATGCGTCGGCCGAGATGGCGCGGTTCTTCATCGAGGGGCTGGCGTCGGGCGGCGCCGTCTGAAGACGCTCAGGCGCCGGGTCAGACCGGGGCCAGCGCCAGCGCGCCGTCGATGACCGCCAGATGCCCGGCGCGCCACAGCGCCGGGCAGACCTCCGCCTCGGCGGCGCCGTTGCGGATGCGCCGGCACTGCCCCACCGGCAGATGGCGCACCGCCAGCACCGGACTGGTGAGCGCCGAGGCGGGGTGCGGCGCGATCTTGTGCAGCACAGCCTGCGGCGTGACGAACACCCACCGCCAGTGCAGGCGGTCGTTGATGCGGGTGGTGGTCTCGTCTGACCAGACCACCTCCGCCGCCCGCAGCGTCGTGCGGATCGCGTCGCGCTCGGCCTCCAGCGGCGCCTCCGGCCGGTGCAGGGCGTTGGCGACGGCGCCTTCGGAGATCGACAGCCCGAACATCTCGCGCGCCAGCCGCTCGAAGCCGACATGGCGGCTGTGGCGCAGATGGGCCAGCAGGACCTGGATGTTCAGCCCGAACGGCGTGCCGGGCGGCATGCCCTCCGGCGGCGCGGCGCCGAACCCCCTTCGGTTCCTTGAAAAGGCGCCTGGCGCGCCGGAGCCGGAGCTTTTCATCCAGCGGAGGCGCGTCAGACGCCTTTCCCTTCGCGGCGGATTGGGTCAGACGCGGCTCTTGAAGCGCCAGCTCTCGTTGACGGTCTCGAAGGTTTCGCAGTGATGCGTGAGCCGATCACGGGGCCGTGGTCACCTCGGGTCACCTTGGCTTCGCCGAAGACGCTCGGCCATTCCCCGAAGGCGAGATTGGTGGTGACGATCACAGAGGCGTGCTCAAAGAGGCGGCTGATCAGGTGGAACAGCAGCTGCCCGCCGGACTGGCCGAAGGGCGGGTGGGCCCTCACGAACTGCATCCGATTGTGGCAGAGCCGCATATCGGCGACCCTCACCGTTATGGTGACGCCATCGGTCAGCACCACCGCGTGGCTCCAGGCGAACTGACAGGCCTCGCCGGGATCGAAGCTCGGCGGCGCAAAGGCCGCCGTCAGTCGTGGCTGTGACCGGCGTGACTGTGGGCCCTGGCGTCGGCCGCCTCGACTTCGGCCACGAAGTCCAGCGCGCCCGCGTCGGTCAGCAGCGTCACCGGCAGCCGCGCGCCACGCGCGAGCGGCTCGGACAGCCCCTCGAGCCGGATCGCCAGCCCGAAGGGCGCGAGCGTGATTTCTGCGCCCGGGTCCAGCGGCAGCGAAGCGATGGGCGCATAGGCCGCGACGCCGTCCACCAGCCGGAACGCCACGATCTCGGCCGATGTCGCCGCAGGCGAGCGCGCTCCTGTCAGCGTGACCGGACCCGCAGCGCCGTTCTCCAGTTCGACGAACACCAGCGCCTCGCGCGCAGCCGTGGCGCGCGTCCAGGGATGCAGGGCGACGAGGCCGAAGGGCGCCGCCGCCACATGGTCGTCGTCGGCGTGATCGTCCCCATCCGGTTCGCCTGCGTTGTGGTCGTGACCTGCCTCATGGGCCTTGCCAACATCGGCCTCTGTGAGGGCTGGCTGGACTTGGCCGCCATCTGCGCGCGCCGCTGCGGGCGCGGCGAAGGCGATCAGCAGGGCGAGGGCGGCGGCGTGGCGCATCGTAGGTGCTCCGATCCGGGCGGGGGGTCAGGCGGTCTCGCGCAGGTCGCTCGGCACGTCGCGCCGATAGGCGGCGAGGCCCGGGAGCAGCGCGAGCAGGCAGGTCAGCGAGAAGAAGCCGGCCACGAGATGCAGCTCGGGCCAGCCGAGCGCGGGCGCCAGGGCGAGGTCCGTCCGCGCCTCGACCAGCGCCGACAGCAAGCGCGCCGAGAGCCAGCCGACGCCGAGCCCGGCGAGGCAGCCCGCGCCCACCAGCGCCACCGCGTAGGACCACATCGCCGCCAGCACGAAGCGCCGCGGCGCACCCAGCGCGCGCAGCAGCGCGAAGCGCCGCCCGAACAGCCGCGCCAGCGCCGCCAGCCCCGCCATCACGCCGGCCGCCACCAGCGCCTGGGTCAGCGTCGCCATCAGCGACATCGCCTGGCGCACGTCGCCGACCAGCGCGTTCAGCCGCGCGAGCTCGGCGCCGGGGAAAAACGCCATCATGTCGCCCCGGTCGTGGCGCGCCTGCACCGCATAGGCGCGCCACAGCTCCTGCGCATGGATGACGAAAGCGGGCGTGCCGGGAAAATAGTCCGGGTCGAAGGGGGGGCCGATGCGGTCAACGCCGGGCGCATGGCCGTTCGCAAGGCCATGGGTGTTCCAAACCGCCTCGACCGGCGTGACGATGGCTTTGTCCCAGGGCGTGCCCGTGGGCGCCATGCGACCGACGACGCGGAGCGAGACGCCGTCATGAGCGTCGGTCTCGGCCAGCGGCCCATGGCCGTGGGCGGGGGTGAAGCTGTAGCCCACGGCCACGGGCGCGCGGGCGCCCGCGACGGCCTCGTCCTCGGCGGCGAACACCCGCCCCTCGGCCAGCGGCCCCGACAGATGCGCGACAAAGGCCGCGGTGCTGCCCACCACCGGCGCGCCGGCGTGGCTGTCGCCGAAGGCGAGCGGCGCGAGCAGGTCGATCTGGCTGTCGGCCTGCAGCCGCGCCAGCGCCTCGCCGCGCAGCAGCGGCGCGTCGGCGGGGTCCAGATACACGGCCGCCAGCATCAGCCGCAGCCGGTCGCCAGGCGCGGCCACGATCACGTCGAAGGCGTCGGCCGCCCTGGCCGCGCCCTGACGCAGCGCCCGCTCCTGCGCGATCACCGCCGCGCCGAGGCCGACCGACAGCGCCATCAGCGCAGCGAAGAGGAGGTTGGTGCGCCGGAACCGCCAGAGCAGCGCCCCTGTCAGCCCGCCGACGCTGAGTCCGCGCAGCAGCAGCGCCGCGAGGACCGGCGCAGGGGAGAGCAGCGCCGCCAGCAGCAGCGCGTCCTGCGCCGCCGCCGGCAGGGCCGCCCAGAGATCGCCGAGCGCCGTCATGCCGCGCCCGCCGCGACCACCGCCCCGTCGGCGACCTCGATCACGCGGTCCATGGCGGCGATCACCGCAGCGTCGTGGCTGACCGCGATCACCGTGCGGCCGCGCTCGCGCGCCAGCGCCAGCAGATCGCCCACCAGCCGGTCGGCGCTGGCGCGGTCGAGGCTCGCGGTCGGCTCGTCGGCCAGCACCGCCGCCGGGTCCGCCGCGAGCGCGCGCGCGGCCGCGACCCGCTGCCGCTCGCCGCCCGAAAAGCCCGACACACCGCGCGCTCCGGGCGGCACGCCGAGACGGTCGAGCAGGCCTGCGGCGCGGGCGCGGATCTCCGGGCGCTCGGCGGCGGGCGCCCAGGCGGCGGCGACGGCGGCGTTGCCCAAGGGGGACAGTTCCTCGAACAGCAGGAAATCCTGGAAGATCAGCCCAAGGCTGCGTCGGCGGAAAGCGTCGCGCGCGGCCTCGTCCAAAGTCGCAAGATCAGTGTCGCCCCAGCGCACCGCCCCGCGCGCAGGGCGGATCAGCCCCGCCATGACATGCAGCAGCGTGGTCTTGCCCGCGCCGGAGGGGCCGCGGATCCCCACCGCCTCGCCGGGACCGATGTCGAGCGCGCCGACGCGCAGCAGCGCGCGCCCGTCCGGCGCGTCCACCGCCACGTCGCGCAGCGACAGCGGCGGGGCGAAGCCTGAACGGGCGGCGTCGAGGGGCATGACAGCCGCCCGCACTCAGACCCGCGCTATCTCGGCGTCGATCAGCCGCACACGGCTGACAAAGCCCGTCTCCGGATCGGTCCGGGGCCCGAGCTCCAGCACGCCGCGCGTCTCGATCGCGGCGTTGAAGGGCTGCACCTCGACGATGCGTTTTGTGTAGACCACGAGGATGTCCGCAGGCCACTCGGCCTCGGAGTCGCAGAACGGGCAGACCGCCATCGGCCGCAGGGTCTGCACGAAGAAGCGCGCCTCGGCCTTCAGCGGCGGCGCCATGTAGCCCAGCACCCGGATGCGCCGCCCCTCGAGCGCCCGCGCTGCGGGCGAGAAGCTCATGTCCTTCTCGTAGAGATCGCGCAGCTTCAGCGGCGCGTCATCCCCGGCGCGACCGAAGACGGGCGTCGCGAGCGCCCCAGCGATCACCAGACGTCGATCAATCATGGCGGCATCGTCCTTTACGGCGAAACGGGTCGCATCCTGAGCCCGGACGGGGAAGGGCCCGCTGATGCGGACCCTTCGATTTTCGTGAGAATTTCACGCGACCGGATGGCTCAGCGCACCGTGATCGCGTGGTTCATGACGTGGAAGATGTAGTTCTGCTCGACGGTGCCGTCGAACAGATGCGCCCACGGGCCCTTGGCGTAGATCGCCACGTCCTCGCCCGAATGGGTCTCGGAGCGCATCGGGATCAGCGCCTGCTGGATGTAGTCGGGGTCGGTCGCCTGCTCCTGGGTCAGCTCCGCAGGGCGCGAGCCGATCCAGTCGTTGCCTTCCTCCTTCAACACGGAGCCGACGCCGTTCAGATAGCCCGCGACGGTGTAGGGCTTGCCGTCGGCGGCGAGGTTCAGCTCGTCGAGGTGCTTCACGCCGGCGTTGTCGATCTTGTAGCACAGCCCGGTGATCGGCGCACCGCGGCCGCAATAGCCGTTGAAGCTGATGGCGTGCTCGTGGTCGGCGGTGACGATGATCAGCGTGTCGAGGTCGTTGGTCATGGCGTCGGCCATCGCCACCGCGTCGGCCAGCGCCACGCCGTCCATCAAGGTGCGGTGCAGGTTGCCGTCATGGTTGCCATGGTCGATGCGGCCCGCCTCAACCTGCAGATAGTAGCCGTTCTGGTTCTTGGAGAGATGCGTGATCGCGGCGGCGGTCATCTCGGCCAGCGAGGGCTCGCCGGTGCGGTCCTGCTCATACTTCATGTGGCTGGCCTCGAACAGGCCGAGGATCGGGGTCTCGCCGTCGAGCTTCAGCGCCGCGAAGGATGCGTCGTCGAAGGCGTATTGGGCGCCGGCGGCCTTGGCCTCCTCGATCAGGTTGCGGCCGTCCTTGCGCTTGCCGGCGGTGTCTTCCTCGACGGTCACGCCCTCGGGGACGAAATTGCGGCGGCCGCCGCCCATGGCGACGTCGAGCGTGCCGGCCTTCATCGCGTCGAGCATCTGGTCGGCGATGTCCTTCTGGGCGCAGCCGTCGGGCGCCGAATCCTCCCAGTTCCGGTTCACGGTGTGCACATAGACCGCCGCCGGGGTGGCGTGGGTGATGCGCGCGGTCGAGACAGCGCCGACCGACTTGCCCATGCCGGTGGCGATCTCGGAGAGCAGCGTGAGCTTGGCGTCCTCGGAGTAGGTCGAGCAGTCGCCCGCCGTCACCCGCTCATCCATGTTGATGGTGGTGAACTTGCTCTTGACGCCGGTGTTCATCGACGAGGCGGTCGGCGCCGAATCGGGCGTCTGGGCGTTGGTGTTGTAGGTCTTGGCGAGCGCGAGATAGGGGAACGTCTCGTAGGGCAGCACATGCTCCTCGCCCAGCTTGCCGGCGCGCTGGCCGGCGAACACGCGGATCGCATAGTTGGTGCCGACGCCGTTGCCGTCGCCGTTGAACAGGATCACGTTGACCGCGCGGTTGGTGATCGGCTGCTGGTTCAGCTTCTGCTGCAGCACGGCCTGCGCGTCGGTGAACCAGGGGCTCGCCGCCTGGGTGATGGCGGTCTGCGCGAGCGCCGAACCGCCCATCAGTACGGCGACAATCGAAAGAATCGGTCGAATCATGTTTTGTGCTCCATGGGTGAGACCCCATCCTGCTTTTTTTTCGTAATGAATCCCGTGAACTTTTCACAACGCGCATATGCAATACTATAACAGCCACGGCGCCTGCGCCGTCCGGCGGTTCTCGCTTGCGCGCCGCATCGCCGTCGGGCGCAGGCATCCCGGCCATGTTCGCGCTCAACCGGCTGTTCACGCGATCAGCCGGATCCCGGCGGGACAAGGCCGACTGGCCCGATAGATGCGCGGCCCGCAAATTTGCCGCGCCCTTTCCTTTCGGATCGCGATCCCGTCCATCGGCCTGTATCAGCGCCGCACTCTCACGTCGCATCCATGAACCAATCCGATCACCTGCCCGAACGTCTCGCCAACTCCGTGCGCCAATCGGGGCGACATGAAACCCGCCCAGTCGGCGGCGAGATCACGCCATGACCATGAATGCAGACACCGCCATGCCCGCGCGCCTGCTGGGGGCGGCGGACGGCGATCCGAGCGGGAGCCGACTGCGCGAAACGCTTCTGTAGCCGGTCGCAAAGCGATCATTCGATCCGGCGGATCACATGAAGGCGGAGGAATGCCGGAGGCCCGCGCGACCATCGAGGCGCTTTTCGACGAGGATCAGGCCGCGTAGCCGGGCCGTATCCGATACGGGCGCCGCGCCAGCGCACGGAGGGGCTATCGCCACGGACGCCGAAGGATTGCCGCTGCGCCTGCGTCTTCGGCGCCGTTCGCCCCGCCCGCGTGACCTGCGCCGCGCTGCTCATGCCCTGCGCCAACACTGCGGCGATGAGCGCCCACCGCGCAAAGATCAGCCGCCGCGTCTCGCACTGCGCCCATGCGATCCTCGTGATCGGCGGCGCCATCGTCGATGCCCGGCTCGCGACGCCTGGAGCGTTCTGATCGCTCCGCCCCGGCTTATTGCCTCAATCGCCCAGCGCGCAAATGTCGATCCGGTCGCCGCGCCGCCAGCGCGCCAGCAGCCACAGCAGATCGGCGCGGCGGAACGCGACGCAGCCTGCGGTCGGCTTGCCGGGGCCGCGCCGGACGTGGAGAAAGATCGCCGATCCGGCGCCGGGGCGGCCCTCGCGATTGTGATCGGTGACCGCCACCACGTCATAGAGCGGATCCGCGCGGCGCATCCGCTCGGCGGAGAACGCCGTGGGCAGCGCGACGGCGCGGTTGTAGCGCGGGCAGGCGGGGTCGTCGCTCCAGCCCTGACGCGGGCCGATGCGGCGGCGCGGCAGGCGGCAGGCGGGCGGGCCGAGGCGGTCGGCGCGCCACCACAGCGCGATCAGCCGCCAGCGCCCGGCGGGCGTGGCGCCGTCGCCCTCACGCTTGGCTGCCGTGATCCCGCCGCGCCCGATCTCGCAGGGCAGGCGGCGCCCGAGAAAGAACGCGCCCTGGGCTGTGACGCGCAGCGCGCGGGCGGGGCGCGGCGCGGCGGTCTTCGCGGCGCCGCCGCGCAAGGGTGTCGCGGCGCCGCCGCGCAAGGGTGTCGCGGCGCGCTTGCGCAAGGGCGTCATGGCGCCGCCGCGCAAGGGCGTCGCCCGCGCGGGGCCGCGCCCTGCGCCGCTTGCGCGCATTGAAATGCGCCGGAGCCGGGGAGAGACTGACGCCGACGCGACCGGGAACAGGCGGCCCGGGAACAGGCGGCGACGGGCGCGAAGATGCGGCGGGGGAGGGGGCCATGAGCCAGTCGAAAGGCGAAGCGCAACACCGCAAGCGGGCGCCGCGCTTCAGGGGGGCGCTGGTCGCGGGCGGCTATCTCGCGCTCGGCGCGGCGCTTGGCGTCCTCGGGCTGAAAGCCGACGCGCCGCTGGCGCTCAGCGCGCTGATCCTGCTGAGCGAGCCGGTCTCGTCGCTGGCCGGCGGGGCGCTCGAGCCCTGGACCGCCGTGGCGCTGGGCCTCAGCGTCAACGCCGCCGCGCTGGGGTATGTCGCGCACAGCGTGGCGCGGTTCGGGTCGCGGGTGGATGGCATGGTCGCGCTCGCCGACCGGGTGCTGGGCCGACGCGGCGGCTGAGCGCGCCTTCACCCCGCTCAGCGGCGCCGCGACAGCGTGCCCCAGCCGAGCGCGTCCGAGAACACCGTCCCCGATTCGCCGACCGCCGACGTGCGCGGCTTCGATGACAGCAGCGGGAACGGCCAGAAGCCGCGCGACATGAACCGCGACTGGCCCACGGCCGATGTGCGCTTGCGCCGCGCCGACAGCAGCGGGAACGGGAGGAACCAGGTGGTGTAGTGGCCCGATTCGCCCACGGCGGAAGTGCGCTTGCGCGGCGCCGACAGCGTCCGGATCGCGAACAGGTCAGAGATCAGGCCCGACCGCCGCCGCCGGTAGGCTGTGGGCGCGTTCATCGGCCATGACGGCGAAGTCAGCGCGACCGGCGCCGACGCGGGCGCCAGCGCGGGCGGCGCCGCCTTGGATTTCCTGGCGCCCTTGGGCATGTCGATGTCGCTCATCCGATCATCTCCTTTCACGGGGTTCACGCGGATCGCGCAGTCTGCACGTATCAGACTGCACGCATCATCCTGCACGCATCATTTTGTGCGCATCATTCCACTCTCCCGCGCCGCCCGGCCGTCATTGGCCGCGCGCCACGGCGACATCCCGCGCCATCATGCGCCATGTCGCGGCGAGCGCAAGCGCCAGCAGCGCGATCTCGACGGCGAACACCGCAAGGTAGGGCGTGGCGGGATCGACGCTGACCGGCGCCGCCACGATCACGTCGCGAATCATTCCGCCGACAGCGATCGCGACGCCTGCCGCCGTGGTCTGCACCGCGCCCCATGCGCCCAGCGCCAGCCCGATCTGGTTTCGCGGCGCGGCGCGCATGCTCGCCGTCAGCGTGCCGTGCGAGAACAGCCCGGCGCCGACCCCGGCCACCACGGTCGCGAGCGCGAGCAGCGGCGCGGCCAGCGCCGAGGCCGACCCGATCACCAGCGCGAAGGCGCCGACGCCGATCAGCGCGCCCCATCCCGACACCGCCAGCGGGCTGGCGCCGCGCGCCAGCGTGCGCGAGGCGTAGCCGAAGCCGAGCAGGCTGCCGAAGGCCAGCGCCATCGACAGCCGCGTGGTCGCCGCCACGCTCATCGCCAGTATCTGCCCGCCGAACGGCTCCAGCAGCACGTCCGCCATGCCGAAACCGGCGGTGCCCAGCGCGATCACCACCAGCAGGCGGCGGAACGCCGCGACGCGGGCGAGGCTGCGCCAGGCGTCGGCGAAACGCGGCGTCGGCGCGGTCTTCATCGCATGGGCGCGCACCGGGTCGCGCGCCTCCTGTTTCCACAGCGCGATCCCGTTCAGCGCCACGGTGAGGACGGCGGCGCCCTGGATCACCTGCACCAGGCGACCGGGGTTGTAGGGGTCGAGCAGCAGGCCGAACACGAAGGCGCTCACGATCATGCCCACGAGCAGCATCACATACATCAGCCCGACGACCCTGGGCTGGTCGGCCTCGTCCACCAGATCGGTCGCCAGCGCCAGACCCACCGTCTGCACCATGTGCAGCCCGGCGCCGACCAGCAGGAAGGCAACGCCCGCCGACGCCTGCCCGATCCATGGCGGCAAGTCGTGCGCCTCGTTATAGCCCGACAGCACCAGCAGCGCGAAGGGCATCACCGCGAAGCCGCCGAACTGCAGCAGCGTGCCCTTCCAGATATAGGGCACGCGCCGCCAGCCGAACGCCGAGCGGTGGTTGTCGGACTTGAAGCCGATCAGCGCGCGGAACGGCGCGAACAGCACCGGCAGCGCCAGCATCACGCCCACCACCGACGCCGGAACGCTCAATTCGACGATCATCACCCGGTTGAGCGTGCCGACCAGCAGCACCAGCGCCATGCCCACCGAGACCTGAAACAGCGACAGCCTCAACAGCCGCGACAGCGGCGCCTTCTCGCTCGCCACGTCGGCGAACGGCAGGAACCTCGGCCCCAGCCTTGCGAGCCGACCGAGCATCATGCGGCGATAGCCGGACATGGACCCCCCCATGGACGATACCGGAACGCGGGCGCGGGATTGCCGCGCCGGAACGCAGCGGATGGCGCGACCGGTTGGCGAGGTCCGCAGCCGCATGGCGCGCCGCGCGGGCCTCGTCGGTTCAGCTCAGGAAGCGGGCGTCCGCAGCGGGACGCCCGCGCCTCACTTGGCCGCGGCCTGAAGGCTGGCCACCGACACGCCGTGCCGCATCGCCGCCAGCGCCGGGTTCGCATCCGCCGGCGCCATGGCCGTCACGCCGCCCAGCGGGCGCCCGTTGACGAAGTCGCCATACCACGAGGTGTTGCTGACCACCGCGAGGTGCACCAGGAACGACCCGATGGCCACGCCGCCCAGCAGCAGGGGCACGCCGACCGACGGCTTCACCACCAGCCACATCTTTGCGTTGTTCATCTGTTCTTCTCCTCAGCCCATCCACGGCGTGGAAGCGGCGGCGAGCAGGTGCGCAAACAGCGCGATGGCGCCGAAAACGCGCGTGCCGTCAATGATATAGCTGTGAAGCTCCTCCGCCTCCGGAAGCGTGAGACCCGAGGGCCACACTTTGTCCATGTCTTCAGTCATGTCTGTTTCTCCCCTTCGGTAACCACATCTGCCGTCAAGGCGGTGGCCGCAAAACGCGCCCGGCGCCCAGCGCCGACATGCGCCATTCTGCGAGGAACATGCCGACGTGGCGTCAGTCTGTCACAAAAATCTGACAGAATCAAATGTCCATAAAAGCTGACAGCATCCTCGAAATCGCCTGCGCGGCGGCGCGCAAGCCCGCCGTCGGCGCGCGTGCGGGCGCCGCTGCGTCAAGGATGTGATTCGGGATACGGCTTGCACGGTCCGCAGGCGGAACCCGTGCGGCGGCGCGTCAGAGCAGATGGCCGCTTTTCGCCGCCTTGACCGCCAGATAGGCGTGGTTGTGCGGGTTGCGGCCCACCTTCAGCGGCACGCGCTCGGTCACGCTCACGCCTGCGGCGTTCATCGCGGCGACCTTGGCGGGATTGTTGGTCAGCAGGCGCACGGCGGAGAAGCCCATGCGCTTGAGGATCTCGGCGCCGATGCGGAAATCGCGCTCGTCGTCCTCGAATCCCAGCCGGTGGTTGGCCTCGACGGTGTCGAAGCCCTGATCCTGAAGCGCATAGGCGCGCAGCTTGTTGGCCAGCCCGATGCCGCGCCCCTCCTGGTTGAGGTAGAGCAGCACGCCCGCGCCCTCGGCGCCGATCTGCGCCAGCGCGGCGCGCAGCTGCGGGCCGCAGTCGCATTTCAGGCTGCCGATCAGGTCGCCGGTGAAACAGGCCGAATGCAGCCGCGACAGCACCGGCAGGCCGCGCGGCGGCTGGCCGATCTCGATGGCGTAATGCTCCTCGCCGCCGTCCTCGGGGCGGAAGACGTGGACGCGGGCGTTCTCGTTCACCTCCAGCGGCACGCGCGCCACCGACACCGGCGCCAGCCGCACCGAGGCGGCGTCGGCCGACGCCAGATCGCCCGCGCGCAGCAGCGTCAGCCCATGGGCGCGCGCCAGCGCGGCGGCGTCGGCGACCGGAACCACCAGCGCCGCAGGCAGGATGCGCGCCTGCTTGCACAGCGTCAGCGCCAGACGGTGCGCGGCGGCAGACCCTTCGCGCCGGGTGAGAAACGGCCCGATCAGCGGCGCGTCGAGCGCGCGGGCGGGATCGACGGCGGCGCGCAACCGCGCGATGTCGAAGTCCGCGCCCAGCGCGATGCGCGCCAGATCGCCGTCGTAGGCGCGCGCCTTCAGCGTGGCGGCGCGGCGGGCGGGCAGGGCGAGGTCGAGCGGACCCAGCGCCGCCAGCGCCGTCAGGCGCTCCGGCGTGGCGCGTTCGGCGGCCATCGCCAGCGCGTCGCCCTCGGGCGTGCTCAGCGCCACCGGCGCGCCGATGCGCAGGTCGGCGCGGGCGCGGGCGACGGTTTCGGGGGTTGATAGATCAAGGCTCATGATGGGGCGATGTCGCACCTCGGCCCCGCTTCGGCAAGCGCGGGCGTGAAACATTTCGGTCCGCAGAGCCACGCTTGCGTGAAATCGCTGAAACATCGCACCGCGACGCCGCGTTCGGCGCCATGATCTTTTTCCGAAAGAACAGGGGAGGCGATCATGACGACGCTCAAGAAAATCCTGCTGATCGACGACGACGACGACCTGCGCGGCGCACTGGCCGATCAGCTGGTGCTGACCGAGGAGTTCGACGTCTTCGAGGCGGAAACCGGCGCGGCCGGCATCGACAAGGCCAAGGCGCAGCCGCACGACCTGATCATTCTCGACGTCGGCCTGCCCGACATGGACGGGCGCGAGGTGTGCCGCCTGATGCGCAAGACCGGCGTGCGCTGCCCGGTGCTGATGCTGACCGGCCACGACAGCGACAGCGACCAGATCCTGGGCCTGGACAGCGGCGCCAACGACTATGTGACCAAGCCGTTCAAGTTCGCGGTGCTGCTGGCGCGGGTGCGCGCGCAGTTGCGCCAGCACGAGCAGTCCGAGGACGCGATCTTCTCCATCGGCCCCTACAGCTTTCGCCCGGCGCAAAAGCTGATGCTGGACCCGCAGGGCAAGAAGGTGCGGCTGACCGAGAAGGAGACCAACATCCTCAAATATCTCTACCGCACCAAGGATCACGTCGCGCCGCGCGAGGTGCTGCTGCACGAGGTCTGGGGCTACAACGCCGGGGTGACGACGCACACGCTGGAGACCCACATCTACCGCCTGCGCCAGAAGATCGAGCCGGACCCGGCGGCGGCGCGGCTGCTGCTGACCGAGGGCGGCGGCTATCGTCTGGCGCCGTGACGCGCGCCCCGTGAGCCTTGCCCGGCTGCGCCGCCGCAGCGCCCTTGACCCTGCGCGGACCGGTCCCATGTTAGCACTGTCAGGCGAGAGGCCGTCCCCTCGGGCCTCGCCAGACCCTCCCCGGCCCGTATCGGCCGGAAATGCCGCAAGGCGGACGCCCGGCGAGCCCCCTCACGTCGGGCGTCTCTTGCCCTCCCCTCCCTTTTCAGCCTATACGCGCGCCATCTGAAATCCTCACGCGGGGGTTTGGGCCGTCCGGGGAGACATCCCGGCGCGGTCCTCCGGTTGGCGGTCGGGCTGTTCCGGTCGCCTCTCCCTGCGGCGGCGAAACCGGAAAGGTATATCGCATGGCGTTGCCAGAATTCTCCATGCGTCAGCTTCTGGAAGCTGGCGTTCACTTCGGCCACCAGACCCACCGCTGGAACCCCAAGATGGGGCCGTTCATCTACGGCGACCGCAACGGGATCCACATCCTCGACCTCACCCAGACCGTGCCGCTGCTCGACGCCGCGCTGGTCGCGATCCGCGACACCGTGGCGCGCGGCGGGCGCATCCTGTTCGTCGGCACCAAGCGGCAAGCCTCGCAGGCCGTGGCCGAGGCGGCCGAGCAGTGCGCGCAGTATTACATGAACCATCGCTGGCTGGGCGGCACGCTGACCAACTGGAAAACCGTCTCCGGGTCGATCTCGCGGCTCAAGAAGCTCGACGAGCAGCTTGAGGGCGACGCGTCGGGCTTCACCAAGAAGGAGCGGCTGAACCTGGAGCGCGAGCGCGCCAAGCTCGACGCCTCGCTGGGCGGCATCCGCGAGATGGGCGGCCTGCCCGACATGCTGTTCGTGATCGACACGAACAAGGAGGAGCTGGCGATCCTGGAGGCCAAGAAGCTCGGCATTCCGGTCGTCGCCGTGCTCGACAGCAACTCCGACCCGTTCGGCGTGGACCACCCGATCCCCGGCAACGACGACGCGGCGCGCGCCATCGCGCTCTATTGCGATCTGGTCGCGCGCGCGGCGCTGGACGGCATGGCCGCCAACCTCGGCACCCAGATCGACATCGGCGAGATGGAGAACCCCATCGAGGAGGTCTCGTTCGACGACGCCGCGCCCGAGGAGGCCGCCGCCGAAGAACAGCCCGCGTCGGCCTGAGGCCTTCGCGACGCTTCGATGACCGCCGCGGCGATTGAAGCCGCGGCGCTTGCTTTGTAGATGAAGCGCCATGGGCGGCGCGGCCGGGTGCGGTCGCGCGCCAACCACCGGGCGCGAACGCAGGAGATGACGACATGGCGATTACGGCTGCCGACGTGAAGGCGCTGCGCGACCAGACCGGCGCGGGCATGATGGACGCCAAGAAGGCGCTGACCGAGACCGACGGCGACATGGAGGCGGCGGTGGACTGGCTGCGCGCCAAGGGCCTCGCCAAGGCGGCGAAGAAGTCGGGCCGCACCGCCGCCGAGGGGCTGGCGGCGGCGGCGTCGCAGGGCGGCGTGGCGGTGGCGGTCGAGGTCAACTCCGAGACCGACTTCGTGGCGCGCAACGCCGAGTTCCAGAGCATGGTGGCCGAGATCGTCCGCGTCGCGCTGGGCGTGAGCGGCGACGTGGAGGCGCTGCGCGCGGCGCCGATGGGCGGCAAGACGGTCGGCGAGATCGTGACCGACAAGGTCGCCACCATCGGCGAGAACCTGGCCGTGCGCCGCTTCGCCCGCGTCGAGGGCGACGTGGTGGCGACCTACGTCCACAACGCGGTCGCGCCGAACATGGGCAAGATCGCGGTGCTGGTGGCGATGAACTCGACCGGCGACGCGGGCAAGGTGGCCGAGATCGGCCGCCAGATCGCCATGCACATCGCCGCCACCAACCCCGCCTCGCTGTCGCAGGCCGACCTCGACCCCGCGCTCGTCGAGCGCGAGAAGCAGGTGCTGACCGAGCAGGCGCGCGAATCGGGCAAGCCCGACTCGGTGATCGAGAAGATGATCGTCGGGCGGATGCACAAGTATTTCCAGGAGGTCTGCCTTCTGGAGCAGGCTTTTGTCGTCAACCCCGACCTGACGGTGGAGAAGGCGCTGGCGGAAGCCGCAGGTGCGGCGGGCGGCGAAATCACGCTGGTCGCCTTCGCGCGGCTGGCGGTGGGCGAGGGCATCGACCGCGAGACCGAGGACTTCGCCGCCGAGGTCGCCAAGACGCTGAACGGCTGACCGGGCCGGGCCTGCGGCGCCTGTGCGCGCCGCAGGCATGCGCCGGATCGCGCGCACGCGCGCGCCGGGCGAAAATGCTTTGCCCTCGGCGCGCAATCGGATAGGCCGTGTCGTGTCGCGTCGAAAGGTTTCGTCGCCCCCGGCGCGACACGCCAGACGCTCAGGAGACGCCGCGCTCATGTCCGACACGCCCGCTGACGCATCCCCTGACAAGGCGCTCTACCCGCGCGTGCTGATCAAGATCTCCGGCGAGGCGCTGATGGGCGATCAGGGCTTCGGGCTGCACCCCCCCACGGTCCAGCGCATCGCGGGCGAGGTGAAGAAGGTCCACGATCTGGGCGTCGAGATCTGCCTGGTGATCGGCGGCGGCAACATCTTTCGCGGCCTCAGCGGCGCCGCGCACGGCATGGAGCGCGCCACCGCCGACTACATGGGCATGCTGGCGACGGTGATGAACGCGCTGGGGATGCAGGGCGCGCTGGAGGCGCAGGGCATCTTCACGCGGGTGATCTCCGCCATTCCGATGGATCAGGTCTGCGAGCCCTACATCCGCCGCCGCGCGATCCGCCATCTTGAGAAGGGCCGGGTCTGCATCTTCGCCGCCGGCACCGGCAACCCGTATTTCACCACCGACACCGCCGCCACGCTGCGCGCCATGGAGATGGGCTGCGGCGCTATCTTCAAGGGCACGCAGGTTGACGGCATCTACGACTGCGACCCAAAGACCAACCCGCAGGCGACGCGCTATGACCGCATCAGTTACGATGAGGTGTTGCAGCGCAATCTCAAGGTGATGGACGCCTCCGCGATCGCCATGGCGCGCGACAACAAGCTGCCGATCGTGGTGTTCTCGCTGCGCGAGCCGGGCGCCTTCGCCGCCGTGTTGAAGGGTGAAGGAAAATTCACCATTGTCCATCCATGATCGCGCCGCCCTGCGAAGGCGCGACTCCCAGAAGGCCTGAAGCGCATGTCTGATGTTTTCGACCTCGATCTCGACGGGATAGAGAAGCGCATGAACGGCGCGCTGGCCGCGCTGCGTCAGGAGTTCGCCAGCCTGCGCACCGGGCGCGCCTCCGCCTCGATGCTCGACCCGATCACGGTGGACGCCTACGGCCAGCAGACGCCGATCAACCAGCTTGGCACCGTCAACGTGCCGGAGCCGCGCATGGTCTCGATCAACGTCTGGGACAAGGCGATGGTGTCGAAGGTGGAGAAGGCGATCCGCTCCTCGGGTCTCGGCATCAATCCGGTGGTGGACGGCACGATCCTGCGGATGCCGATCCCTGAGCTGAACGAGGAGCGCCGCCGCGAATTGGCCAAGGTCGCCGGTCAATACGCCGAAAGCGCGCGAATCGCGGTGCGCAACGTGCGCCGCGACGGGATGGACACGGTCAAGCGCGCCGACAACGTGTCGGACGACGACCGCAAGATGTGGAACGACGAAATACAGGCGCTGACCGACGCGGCGATCCGCCGCGTCGATGAGGCGCTGGAAGCCAAGCAGCACGAGATCATGCAGGTCTGAGGCGCGCCGCGCCCGCCATCCAGAGAGCCGCCATGCCCGACGGGACCGCCTCCCCCCCGATCCGCACGCCGCGCCACGTCGCCATCATCATGGACGGCAACGGGCGCTGGGCGGCGCGGCGCGGTCTGCCGCGTCTTGAGGGGCACCGGCGCGGCGTCGAGGCGCTGCGCGGCGTGGTCGAGGGCTGCGCCGACTGGGGCGTTCAGACGCTGACGCTGTTCGCCTTCTCCACCGAGAACTGGCGCCGCCCGGCTGCGGAGGTCCACGGGCTGATGACGCTGTTCCGCCGCTATCTGCGGCGCGAGGCGGCGGAGCTGGTGGAGAAGGGGGTGCGGTTGCGCTTCATCGGCGACCGCACGCGGCTGGCGCCCGACATCGTGGCGCTGATGGCGGGGGTGGAGCGCCAGACCGCGCAGTGCGACAAGCTGACCGTGGTGCTGGCGGTCAACTATGGCGGGCGCGCCGAGATCGCGGCGGCGGCGCGGCGCATCGCCGAGGACGTGGCGCGCGGCGCGCTGGCGCCGCAGGACGTGGACGAGGCGGCGATCGCGGCGCGGCTCGACACGGCGGGCACGCCCGACCCCGATCTGGTGATCCGCACCAGCGGAGAGCACCGCATCTCCAACTTTCTGCTCTGGCAATCCGCCTACGCCGAGTTCCTGTTTTCGCATGATCTCTGGCCCGACTTCGACCGCGCCGCGCTCGACTGCGCGCTTGGCGCCTATGGCGCGCGGGAGCGGCGGTTCGGCGCCGTCGTCGGCTGAAGCGATGGGCGCGGTCCCCGGCGGCGGTCGCGGGGCCGAGTTGCGGCGGCGCGTCGTCTCGGCGCTGGTCATCGCCGCCGTGGCGGTTCCCGCGCTGGCCTGGGGCGGCGCGCCTGCGGCGCTGCTGATCGCGGTTTGCGCCGGGGTGATGGGCTGGGAGTTCCGCACAATCACCGCGCGCGGCGCAGGCGATGATGTCGTCTATGGCGCAGGGTTTGCGGCGGCGGCGCTGGCGGCGGGATTTGGCGGCGGGGCGGCGGCGCTGGCCGTGCTCGCGGCGACCGGGGCGGGGTTTGTGGTGATGGACCGCGCGCGCGGTCGGCGCGGCTGGTGGCCGCTGGTCGGCGCGGCGACGGCGGGGCTGGCGGCGACCGCCTTCGCCGCGCTGCGCGCCGACCCGGCGCATGGCCTGACGCTGGCGCTGTGGGTGGCGGCGGTGACGGTCGCGACCGACGTGGGCGCGTTTTTCGCCGGCCGCGCCATTGGCGGGCCGAAGCTGTGGCCCAGCGTCAGCCCGAAGAAAACCTGGGCGGGCCTGGGCGGCGGCGTGGCGCTGGCGGTCGGCGTATCGCTGGCGTTCTCGCCGCTGACGCAGGGCACCTATCTGACGCCGGTGGCGCTGGTCTCGGCGCTGGCGGCGATTGTGGCGCAGGGCGGAGACCTTGCGGAATCGGCGCTGAAGCGGCGATTTGGGGTTAAGGACAGTTCGGCGCTGATCCCCGGCCATGGCGGCGCGCTGGATCGGCTCGACGGGTTCAGCGCCGTCGCCCTGATCGCGGCGGCGTTCACCTTCGCGCGGGGGGCGCCGGTTTACGCATGGTGAGGGCTGGGGCATGGTAAGGGCTGGGGCATGGTGAGGCGGATCACGATACTCGGCGCGACCGGCTCGATCGGGCGCAGCACGCTCGACGTGCTCGGCCATCTCGACGAAGGCTTCGCGGTCGAGGCGCTGACCGGCGCCGCCAACATCGCCTTGCTGGCGCAGCAGGCGCGCAGCGTGGGCGCCAGGCTGGCGGTGACGGCGGACCCTGCGCGCTATCACGATCTCAAGGCGGCGCTGAGCGGGTCGGGCGTCGCGGTCGCGGCGGGGCCGCAGGCGGTGATCGAGGCGGCGCAAGCGCCGGCCGACTGGGTGATGGCGGGCATCGTCGGCGCGGCGGGGCTGGCGCCGACGCTGGCGGCGGCGGCGCGCGGCGCGACCGTGGCGCTGGCCAACAAGGAATGTCTGGTGGCCGCCGGGCCGCTGTTCCTGCGCGCCATCGCCGAGGGCGCCGCCACGCTGATCCCGGTGGACAGCGAGCACAGCGCGATCTTTCAGGTGCTGGAGAAGACCGCGAAGCCCGAGCGCATCATCCTCACCGCCTCGGGCGGGCCGTTCCGCGACTGGCCGCTGGAGCGCATGGCGCAGGCGACGCCGCAACAGGCGTCGGCGCATCCCAACTGGTCGATGGGCGCGCGGATCTCGATCGACAGCGCGTCGATGTTCAACAAGGCGCTGGAGATGATCGAGGCGAAATGGCTGTTCGACGCCGCGCCGCGTCAGGTGGAGGTGGTGATCCATCCGCAGTCGATCATCCATTCGATGGTGGGCTACGCCGACGGCGCCGTGCTGGCGCAGCTTGGGCCGCCCGACATGCGCGGCGCCATCGGCTATGCGCTGAGCTGGCCGGGCCGGGCGGCGCTGCCGCTCGCGCGGCTGGACTTCGCGGCGCTGGGGCGGCTGGATTTCTTCGCGCCCGATGAGGCGCGCTTTCCCGCGCTGCGGCTGGCGCGGGCCGCGCTGGAGGCGGGCGGCGCGGCGGGATGCGTGCTCAACGCCGCCAAGGAAACCGCGCTGACGGCGTTCATGGCGGGAAAAATCGGCTTTCTGACCATGGCGCACGTTGTCGAGGAGGCCATGGACGGGCTAGATGCACAGGCGGCGCCCGCGTCGCTGGAGGACGTGTTCGCCATCGACGCCGAGGCGCGGCGGGTGGCGGGCGGCCTTTGCGCGGCGCGCGCGGCCTGACGCCAGACCTTTCAGGAGGCCAGATGGACCTGCTTGCCCAGATACCGCTGATCGGCCCGACGCTGGCCGTGGTCGCGCCGTTCATCCTGGTGCTGGCCATCGTCGTGTTCGTGCACGAGTTCGGCCATTACATCGTCGGCCGCTGGTGCGGCATCGGCGCCGATGTGTTCTCGGTCGGCTTCGGCAAGGAGCTGTATGGCTGGACCGACCGTCGCGGCACCCGCTGGCGCATCGCCGCGCTGCCGTTGGGCGGCTATGTGAAATTCAGCGGCGACGCCGACGCCAGTTCGGCGAGCGCCGATCCGCAGGCGCTGGCGCGGATGACCGACGCCGAGCGCGCGCGCAGCTTTCACCACGCCGCGCTGGGGCGGCGCGCGCTGACCGTTCTGGCCGGGCCGGTGGCCAATTTCATCCTCAGCATCGTGATCTTCGCGCTGATGGCGCTGGGGCAGGGCCGCCCGCTCGACGCGCCGGTGATCGGCGCGATCAGCGACGACGCCAACCCCGAGTTCGCGCAGGCGCTGCGCCCCGGCGACCGGATCAGCGCGGTGGACGGCGCGCCGGTGGCGGACTTCGCTGCGTTGCAGGCGGCGCTTCAGGCCAGCGACGGCGCGCCCGTGGCGGTGACGCTGGCGGGCGAGAGCGGCGCGCGCACGGTCGAGGTGATCTTCCGCGCCCCGGCGCGCGTGGACGGGGTGAGCGCGGGCGGCGCGGCTGAAGCTGCGGGCGTCAAGCCCGGCGACGTGATCGTGGCGATAGACGGCGCGCCGATCAGCGGCTTCGCCGAGTTGCAGCGGCGCACGGCGGCGTCCGCCGGCGCGCCGATGACGCTGAGCATCCGGCGCGGCGACGCGCTGCTGGCGCTGTCGCTGACGCCGCAGGTCACGCAGACGACCGACCCCGCGACCGGCGCGGCGATGTCGCGCCCGATGCTGGGCATCCAGAAACAGTCGAGCGAAATTCTGCCGGTGGTCGAGCCGGTGGGGCCGCTTTCGGCGCTGGGCTTCGGCGTCGAGCGGACCTGGATGGTGGTCGCGCTGTCGCTGAGCGGCATCGCCGAAGTGGTGACCGGCGCGCAGGACGCGAAAGACGTTCTGGGCGGGCCGATCCGCATCGCCGAGATCTCGGGCGAGGCGGCGGCGAGCGGCGTGGCGACCTTCGTCGGGCTGATCGCGGTGCTGTCGGCGTCGATCGGGCTGATAAACCTGTTTCCCGTCCCGGTGCTCGACGGCGGGCATCTGATGTTCTACGCCATCGAGGCGGTGCGGGGCCGTCCGCTGCGTGAGCGCTGGCAGGAGATCGGCAACGGCATCGGCCTTGCGCTGGTGCTGTCGCTGATGATCTTCGCCACGTTCAACGATCTGGCGCGGCTCTAGCCGCCGGGGTCTTGTCACCGGTTCTTGAGAGGGCGCGCAGGCGCCGCAGGGGAGACGACGCAGCATGACCGCATCCGGGACGCACCCCCGCGCATGGCTTCGCATGGCGCTGGCGGCCTGCGCGCTGTCGCTGGGCGCGCTGGCGTCGCCGCAAGGCGCCGCAGCGCAGACCGTGGCGCAGACCGCTGCGCAAAGCGGCGGCGTGGTGCGGCAGGTGCTGGTGATCGGCAATCGGCGCATCGAGCCTGCGACGGTGATCTCGTATCTCACGCTGGGCGTGGGCGACCCGATCACCGACGCGGCGCTGAACGAGTCGGTGCGGCGGCTGTTCGAGACCGGCCTGTTCTCCGACGCCGCGATCTCGGTGGACGCCGGTCAGCTTGTGGTGCGGGTGGCGGAGAACCCGACGATCAACCGCATCGCCTTCGAGGGCAACAGCGCGCTGTCCGACGACGCGCTGCTGCCCAACATCTCCAGCCGCCCGCGCCGCGCCTTCACCCGCTCCCGCGCCGAGGCCGACGTGCAGGTGCTGACCGAGCTTTATCGCCGCGCCGGGCGCTATGGCACCACCATCGAGCCGGTGATCATCGAGCAGCCCGACAACCGCGTCGATCTGGTGTTCGAGATCGACGAGAGCGCGGTGACCGGCGTCAACGCCATCAGCTTCATCGGCAACGAGGTGTTCTCCGACCGCCGCCTGCGCAAGGTGATCGACACCACCGAGAGCGGCATCTTCTCGTTCGCGCTGACCTCCGACATCTACGACCCCGACAAGCTGGAGTTCGACAAGGAGCTGCTGCGCCGGTTCTACCTGTCGCGCGGCTACGCCGATTTCACCGTGCAGTCGGCGGTGGCGGAGCTGGCGCCCGACCGCGAGGGGTTCTTCATCATCTTCACCATCTCGGAAGGGCCGCTCTACAGCTTCGGCGAGCAGAGCGTGGTCACGAACGCGCCGGGGCTGGACCCTGCGGAATTCGAGGCGCTGATCGTCGGCGCGCCGGGCGAGCAGTATGACGCCGACATCATCGAGCGCAACATCCAGCGGATGATCTTTCTGGCCGGCCAGCGCGGCTTCGCCTTTGTCGATGTGCGCCCGCGCGCGGTGCGCGACCCCGAGGCGCTGACCGTCGGCATCGTCTATGAGCTGGTGGAGGGCGCGCGCGTCTATGTCGAGCGGATCGACATCGAGGGCAACACCCGCACGCTCGACCGCGTGATCCGCCGCCAGTTCGACATCGTCGAGGGCGACGCCTTCAACAGCCGCGACATCGAGAAGGCGCGCAACAAGATCCGCGCGCTGGGCTTTTTCTCGAAGGTGGACGTGGCCACCGAGCGTGGCGCCTCCGACGACCGCGCCAGCGTCAAGGTGACGGTCGAGGAGCAGTCCACCGGGTCGCTGACCTTCGGTCTGGGCTTCTCCACCGCCGACGGGCCGGTGGGCGAGATCAGCATCACCGAGCGCAACTTTCTGGGCCGCGGCCAGTTCGTGCGCACCCGCCTGGTGGTGGCGGGCGAGCGGCAGGTGGTGGACTTCACCTTCCGCGAACCGGCGTTTCTCGACCGCGATCTGGAGGCGGGCTTCAACATCTATCTGCGCCAGCAGGACCGCAAGTCGGAGAGTTCGTTCAAGGAGACCAACATCGGCTTCGTGCCGTCGGTCGCGTTCCCGGTCTCGGAATTCGGGCGGCTGAGCCTGAACTATCGCGTCAGCAGCGACGAAATCCGGGATGTTGACTCAGCCGCCTCGGAGCTGATCAAGGTTGACGAAGGGACCGCGTTCACCTCGTCCGTCGGCTACAGCTACAGCTATGACGTGCGCAACGATCCGCTGGAGCCGACGGCGGGGTTCATCGCGTCGTTCGGACAGGATTTCGCGGGCGTCGGCGGCGACAGCCAGTATGTGCGCTCGGTGGCCAGCGTGCGCGGCTATCGCTCGCTGTTCAGCGAGGACGTGGTGGGTTCGATGACGCTGGCGGCGGGCAACATCACCACGTTCAGTGACGATCTGCGCATCACCGACCGGTTCTTTCTGGGCGGCGACGACTTTCGCGGCTTCGCCCGCGACGGAATCGGCCCGCGCGACCTGAAGACCGACGACGCGCTGGGCGGCAACAACTATGTCGTGCTGCGCTCGGAGGTGACATTCCCGCTGGGCCTGCCGGACTCGTTCGGCATCACCGGCGGCGTGTTCGCCGACGTCGGCACGCTGTGGGACCTCGACCGCGTCTCGGCGGGCGGAACCACGGTGGACGACGGGGCGAACCTGCGCGCCAGCGCGGGCGTGAGCCTGTTCTGGGACAGCGGTTTCGGCCCGCTGCGCATCAATCTCGCCACGCCGCTCGTGAAGGAAGATGGCGATGACACCGAGTTCTTCAGGCTCACGGCCGGCACGCGCTTCTAGGCCGATGCGCGCGGCGCTGGTCGCGCTGGGTCTGGTCGCATCCGGCCTGATCGCAGGGGCCGCGCCGGCGCAACCGGCGCAGGCGCCGACAGCGACGCCGGTGCTGGTGGTGGACCTCGACCGCGTGCTGCGCGACAGCGCCCCCGCCGTCGAGCAGCGCGCCCTTGAGGTGGCCGAGCGTCGCGCGCTGCGCGAAAAGCTCGATGGGATGAAACGCGCGCTGGAGCAGGAAGAGGCCGAGTTGGTGGTCCTGCGCGACACGCTGCCGAAGGCGGCGTTCGACAAGCGGGTGACCGACTTCGACCAGCGCGTGCGCGCCGCGCGGCGCACGGCGCAGGAGGACGCCGCCGCGCTGCAGGCCCGCATCGCCGCCGCGCAGGCCGCGTTGCAGCAGGCCGCGCAACCGCTGATGGAGGCGATGATGCGCGAGCGCGGCGCGGTGCTGGTGATCGACCGCAAGACGGCGCTGGCGGTCGCGCCCGCCTTCGACGCCACCGATGCGCTGATCGCGCGGCTCGACGCGATGCAGCCCGCGCCGCCGCCGGGGCCGCAGCGATGACGCTGCTTCCGCGCGTCGCGGCTCGATCCCGCGACCATCGCTTCGGCGTCGCGTCGCCTTGACCCGCATCGCTGCGATTTGATCTAAGGGATTGGAACGGGCGAGGGAACGCGATGACTGACGCAAGCACGGACGCCGAAGGCGCGGTGGCGGATCTGGCGCGCATCAAGCGCATGATCCCGCACCGCGATCCGTTCCTGCTGATCGACCGGGTGCGCGCGATCCGAAAGGGCGAGAGCGCGGTGGGCGAAAAGCAGGTCACGGCGCAGGAGCCCTACTTCGCCGGGCATTTCCCCGGCGAGCCGATCATGCCCGGCGTGCTGATGATCGAGGCGCTGGCGCAGACGGCGGGGGTGCTGGTGGTCGATACGCTGTCGATGGAGGACCAGAACCTGCTGGTCTATTTCATGACCATCGACAAGACCCGGTTCCGCCGCCTGGTGCGCCCCGGCGACCTGCTGGAATTCCATGTGCGGGTGCTGCGCGGACGCGGCAAGGTGTGGAAATTCTGGGGCGAGGCCAGGGTCGGCGACGAGATCGCCGCCGAAGCGGAGTATTCGGCCATGATCGTGACTCCCGACGACCGTCGTCGCCCCGGCGCCGCGACGTGAGCGCCGCCATTCATCCGTCCAGCATCGTCGATCCGGCCGCGCGGCTGGGCGAGGACGTGCGCATCGGGGCATTCTGCGTAGTGGGGCCGGAGGTCTCGCTCGGCGACGGCGTGGTGCTGGAGAGCCATGTCGCGGTGGCGGGCGACACAAGCATCGGCGCGCGCACGCGGGTCTGGCCGTTCGCCTCACTGGGCCACCAGCCGCAGGACCTGAAGTTTCGCGGTGAGCGCACGCGGCTGGAGATCGGCGCCGACTGCATGATCCGCGAGGGCGTGACCATGAACCCCGGCACCGAGGGCGGCGGCGGGCTGACCCGCGTCGGCGACCGCGGGCTGTTCATGGTCGGCGTGCATGTCGGCCATGACTGTCTGGTGGGAAACGACGTGATCATGGCCAACAACGCCACGCTCGGCGGCCACGTCGAGGTGGGTGATTTCGCGGTGCTGGGCGGCATCTGCGCGGTGCATCAGAAGGTGCGGATCGGCGCAGGCGCCATGGTCGGCGGCATGACCGGGGTGGAGAAGGACGTGATCCCGTTCGGCTCGGTGGTCGGCGACCGCGCCCGGCTGGCGGGGCTGAACCTTGTCGGCCTGAAGCGCCGCCAGGTGACGCGCGACGAGATCAACGCGATCCGCGCCGCCTATCGCGCGATCTTCTTCGGCGCGGGCACGCTGGCCGAGCGCGCGGCGCAGGCGATGGAGAGCTTCGCCCACAGCCCCGGCGCGCTGGAGATCGCGGGGTTCATCGCAGGCCACAGCGCGCGGTCGTTCTGCACGCCGGACAGCGACCAGGAGTGAGCGCCGCGCCGGATGGCGGCGACCGCGATCGCGCCGTGGTCGGGGTGATCGCGGGCGCGGGCGATCTGCCCCGGCTGATCGCCGAGGACCGCCGCGCGCGCGGCCTGCGCTATCTGGTCTGCGCGTTTCAGGGCGCCGCGCCGCCGTGGATCGGCGATCATCCCCACGCTGTCGTCCGCCATGAAAAGCCCGGCGCGCTGTTCGCCGCGCTGCGCGGCGCGGGGGTGGATACGGTGGCCTTCGCGGGCGCCATGGCGCGCCCGCAACTGCATCCGCTGGCCTTCGACCTGACCGCGCTGCGGCTGGCGCCGCGCATTCTGCCCATGCTGCGGCAGGGCGACGACGCGCTGCTGCGCGGGCTGGCGGGCGTGCTGGAGGCGGAGGGGTTCCGGCTGGTCGGTGCGCATGAACTGCTGAGCGGCCTGCTGGCGCCGCCGGGCGACTGCGCCGCGCGCAAGGCCGACGCCGAGGACCGCGCCGACATCGCCCGCGCCGCCGCGCTGGTCGCGGGGCTGGGGGCGCTGGACGTGGGGCAGGCGGCGGTGGTGGCCGGGGGCGTCTGTCTGGGGCTGGAGAGCATCCAGGGCACCGATGCGCTGCTGGCCTTCGCGGGCGCGACGCCGCAGCGCCTGCGCCCGCGCCCCGGCGTGCTCTACAAAGCGCCGAAACCGGGGCAGGACTGGCGCGTGGACCTGCCCGCCATCGGGCCGCAGACCCTGCGCGCGGCGTCGGCCGCAGGGCTGGCGGGCGTGGCGGTGCGCGCGGGCGGCGTGCTGGTGCTGGGGCTGGAGGCGACGCGGGCGGAGGCTGACCGGCTGGGGCTGTTCCTGCACGGCTGGCCGGAATGACTGCGGGAATGATGGGGGGGCCGCTCCTGTTTCTCGCGGCGGGCGAGCCTTCGGGCGACGTGCTGGGCGCGGCGCTGATGGCGGCCCTGCGCGACGAGACCGGCGGCGCCGCGCGGTTCATGGGCGTCGGCGGCCCGGCGATGGCGGCGGAGGGGCTGGACAGCCTGTTCAGCCAGGACGAGCTTGCGGTGATGGGGCTGGTCGAGGTGCTGCCGCGCCTGCCGCGCCTGATCCGGCGCATCCGCGAGACCGCCGCGGCCTGTCTGGCGGCCAGGCCCGACGCGCTGCTGACCATCGACAGCCCCGGCTTCGGCCTGCGCGTGGCGCGCCGCGTGCGCGCCGCCGATCCCGCAATCCGCACCATCCACTATGTCGCCCCTTCGGTCTGGGCGTGGCGGCCGGGGCGGGCGAAGAAGATGGCGGCCTATGTCGATCACCTGCTGGCGCTGCTGCCGTTCGAGCCGCCCTATTTCACCGCGCACGGCATGAGCTGTGATTTCGTCGGCCACCCCGCCGCCGCTCGCCCCCGCGCCGGCGACGCCGAGATCGCCGCGCTGCGGGCGTCGCTGGCGATCCCGCCCGGCGCGCCGGTGCTGCTGGCGCTGCCGGGCAGCCGCCTGGGCGAGGTGCGCCGCCACTGCGGCCCGTTCGGGGCGGTGGTCGCGCTGCTGGCGCAGCGCCTGCCGGGCTTGCGGGTGATCCTGCCCACGGTGGGCGCGGTGGCCGAGCCTGTCCGCGCGCTGACGCAGGACTGGGCGGCGCCGCCCGATATCCTCGACCCGCGCGGCCTGTCGCCCGCCGTGGCGGACGCGCGCAAATGGGCGGGATTCGCCGCGGCGGATGCGGCGCTGGCGGCGTCGGGCACGGTGACGCTGGAGCTGGCGGCGGCGGGAACGCCGATGGTGGCGGCCTATCGCACCCATCCGCTGACGGCGCAGATCGTGCGGCGGCTGGTGCGGGTCGAGACCGCGAATCTGGTCAATCTGGTCGCCGGATCGCGCGTCGTGCCGGAGTTTCTTCAGGAATATTTTCAGCCCCCCGCCGTCGCCGACGCGCTGACGCCGCTGTTTTCCGCCTCGCCCGAGCGCGCCGCGCAGGCCGAAGACGCCGCCAGAGTGCTGAAGGCGCTGGGCGCGGAGGGTCCGCCGCCCGCGCTGCGCGCCGCGCGTTCGGTGCTGGCCGCGCTTGACAGGCGCCGCCTGCGTCTTTAACACCCGCGCATCCCTGACGGGGCTGAGTCTTCGTCGGGGTGGCAGCTTTGGCATTGGCGCGCACGATCCGGGCACATAGCCCCGATCCTCTGGGAGCCGCCGCGACGGAGACAGTCTCCGCTTCGCGGCGCTTGTCGCGTTTTCGCCTGAGCGCCAACGGGAATAATTGTGAGGGTAGGCGCCCGATGCCAACGATCCAACAGCTGATCCGGAAGCCCCGGCAGCCGCGCGTGAAGCGCAGCAAGTCGACGCACCTGGAGGGTTGCCCCCAGAAGCGCGGCGTCTGCACGCGCGTCTACACCACCACGCCAAAAAAGCCGAACTCGGCGCTGCGCAAGGTCGCCAAGGTGCGGCTGACCAACGGCTTCGAGGTGATCAGCTACATCCCCGGCGAGGGTCACAACCTTCAGGAGCACTCCGTGGTCCTGATCCGCGGCGGCCGCGTCAAGGATCTTCCCGGCGTGCGCTATCACGTGCTGCGCGGCGTGCTCGACACGCAGGGCGTGAAGAACCGCAAGCAGCGCCGGTCGAAATACGGCGCGAAGCGCCCGAAATGAACTACGCCGCCGCCCTCGCGCCCGTTCTGGCGTTCGCCTCCGGCCCTGCGCTCGCCGATTTCGGCGCGATCGCCTGGTCCGCCCAGACCGGCGGCTACGGTATTGGCTGGAAAGCGGCGGCGAAGGCCGAGGCGGAGCGCGACGCGATGGCGGCGTGCGCGGGCTACGGGCGGGGGTGCGCGGTGACGCTGACCTTCGAGAACGCCTGCGGCGCGCTGGCGGCGGGGAAGAGTGCCGCCGCAAGCGCCGCCGCGCCGCGCCTGAGAGATGCTGAGACCAAGGCGCGCGCCGCGTGCCGCAAGCTGGACGCCCAAGGCTGCGAGATAGAAGTCAGCTTCTGCTCGAACCGCTGAGACCAGGGCTTTAGGAGACGTTTGAGATGTCGCGACGCCATAGCGCCGAAAAACGGGAAGTGCTGCCGGACGCCAAGTATGGCGATCGCATGCTGACCAAGTTCATGAACAACCTGATGCACGACGGCAAGAAATCCGCCGCCGAAGGCATCGTCTACGGCGCGCTGGGCCGGGTCGAGGGGCGTCTGCGCAAGGCGCCGATCGAGGTGTTCCATGAGGCGCTGGAGAACATCAAGCCGTCGGTCGAGGTCCGCTCGCGCCGTGTCGGCGGCGCCACCTATCAGGTGCCGGTCGAAGTGCGCGTCGAGCGCCGCGACGCGCTGGCGATCCGCTGGCTGATCGACGCCTCGCGCAAGCGCAACGAGAACACGATGGAAGAGCGTCTGGCCGCCGAACTGATGGACGCGGTCAACGGCCGCGGCGCTGCGGTCAAGAAGCGCGAAGACACCCACAAGATGGCCGACGCCAACAAGGCGTTCAGCCATTACCGCTGGTAACTTATACGGACTCTGAGGACAAACCGATGGCCCGCGAATATCCGCTCGATCACTACCGCAACTTCGGCATCATGGCGCACATTGATGCCGGAAAGACGACCACGACCGAGCGCATCCTGTATTACACCGGCAAGAGCCACAAGATCGGCGAGGTGCATGACGGCGCCGCGACGATGGACTGGATGGAGCAGGAGCAGGAGCGGGGCATCACCATCACCTCCGCCGCCACCACCACGTTCTGGGAGCGGACCGAGGACGGCGTGTCGGCGCAGTCGCCGAAGTATCGCTTCAACATCATCGACACCCCCGGACACGTCGATTTCACCATCGAGGTGGAGCGTTCGCTCGCGGTGCTCGACGGCGCGGTGTGCCTGCTCGACGCCAACGCCGGCGTGGAGCCGCAGACCGAGACGGTGTGGCGCCAGGCCGACCGCTACAAGGTGCCGCGCATTGTCTATGTGAACAAGATGGACAAGATCGGCGCGGATTTCTTCAACTGCGTCAAGATGATCAAGGATCGCACCGGCGCGATTCCGATGGCGATCCAGTGCCCGATCGGCGCCGAGACCGAGCTTGAGGGCTGCGTCGATCTGATCACCATGAAGGAGTGGGTCTGGGAAGGCGAGGACCTTGGCGCGAGCTGGGAGTTGCGCCCGATCCGCGCCTCGCTCGCCGACAAGTGCGCCGAGATGCGCGCCGCGATGATCGAGCTCGCCGTCGAGCAGGACGACGACGTGATGGAGAAGTATCTCGAGGGCGAGGAGCCCGACATCGAGACGCTGCGCCGTCTGATCCGCAAGGGCACGCTGGCGATGGCGTTCGTGCCGGTTCTGTGCGGCTCGTCGTTCAAGAACAAGGGCGTCCAGCCGATGTTGAACGGCGTGGTGGATTTTCTGCCCGGCCCGCTCGACGTGCCGCCCTACATGGGCTTCCTGCCCGGCGACGAGACCGAGACCCGCAACATCGCCCGCCACGCCGACGACGCCGAGCCGTTCTCGGGGCTGGCGTTCAAGATCATGAACGATCCGTTCGTGGGGTCGCTCACCTTCACCCGCGTCTATTCCGGCCAGCTCAGGAAGGGCGACGCCGTGCTGAACGCGACCAAGGGCAAGCGTGAGCGCATCGGCCGCATGATGATGATGCACGCCATCAACCGCGCCGAGATCGACGAGGCGTTCGCCGGCGACATCATCGCGCTGGCCGGTCTCAAGGAGACCACCACCGGCGACACGCTGTGCGATCCGGCCAAGCCCGTGGTGCTGGAGACGATGACGTTCCCCGAGCCGGTGATCGAGATCGCCATCGAGCCGAAGTCGAAGGCCGACCAGGAAAAAATGGGCATGGCGCTGGCGCGTCTGGCCGCCGAGGACCCGTCGTTCCGCGTCCACACCGATATCGAGTCGGGCCAGACGATCATGAAGGGCATGGGTGAGCTTCACCTCGACATCCTGGTTGACCGCATGAAGCGCGAGTTCAAGGTCGAGGCCAACATCGGCGCGCCGCAGGTGGCCTATCGCGAAACCATCAGCCGCACCGCTGAAATCGACTACACCCACAAGAAGCAGTCCGGCGGTTCGGGTCAGTTCGCCCGCATCAAGCTGGAGATTTCCCCCACCCAGCCGGGCGAGGGCTACAGCTTCGAGAGCCGCATCGTTGGCGGCGCGGTGCCGAAGGAGTACGTCCCCGGCGTCGAGAAGGGCATCAAGTCGGTGATGGACTCGGGCCCGCTGGCCGGGTTCCCGGTGATCGACTTCAAGGTGGCGCTGATCGACGGCGCCTATCACGACGTGGACAGCTCGGTGCTGGCGTTCGAGATCGCGGCGCGCGCGGCGATGCGCGAAGGGCTGAAGAAGGCCGGCGCGAAGCTGCTGGAGCCGATCATGAAGGTCGAGGTCGTGACGCCGGAGGAGTACACCGGCGGCGTGATCGGCGATCTCACCTCGCGGCGCGGGCAGATGCAGGGGCAGGACAGCCGCGGCAACGCCAACGTCATCACCGCGATGGCGCCGCTGGCCAACATGTTCGGATACATCAACACACTGCGCTCGATGTCCTCGGGCCGCGCGCAGTTTTCGATGCAGTTCGACCACTACGAGACGGTGCCGTCGAACATCAGCGAGGAGATTCAGGCGAAATTCGCCTGATCGCACCCATCGAGCGCGCTTCGCGGCGCTGCTGAACCAGGATAACAGGAGGCCACCATGGCGAAGGCGAAATTCGAGCGTAACAAGCCGCATGTGAACATCGGCACCATCGGGCATGTCGATCACGGCAAGACGACGCTGACGGCGGCGATCACGAAGTATTTCGGCGACTTCAAGGCCTATG
>Ga0210044_10001545_pt1 | contig 35077 bp, 29 predicted proteins | sample CryGey13umfilter_2_FD_183959 | JGI IMG/M metagenome (GOLD analysis project Ga0210044, IMG submission 183959) | Groundwater microbial communities from aquifer in Utah, USA - Crystal Geyser 4/9/14 3 um filter (SPAdes) (version 2) | ecosystem: Environmental > Aquatic > Deep subsurface >...
CATCCACTACAGGTTACAATTCCAAATTATCAATTTCATTTTCGAATTCCCATTTCAATGGGTTTTGTTTTATGTATTTTCTGATATTGTATAATTCCCTGTCATTCCGGATAATTCTGTCATAGAATGATCTCTGCCAATTGAAATTGAATTGATTGTATAAAGATTTAATTTTAATTGTAACTGCTCGTTTGAATTGCTGAATCATTTTACTTAATTCCATTTTGGTTCTACCGTGTGGGGGACGCAAAATTTGCACCCCCTACACAAGTTTTTGTATTATTTTGATTGAATACAAATTTTATATTTTACACAAAAGAATCAATCTGATATTCTTTGTATTTTAAATAAAAAAAAATGGGAAATTTATGTACTGGTTAATTCTTTTTATTGCAGGTCTTTTTGAAACTGCCTGGGCTATTGGACTTAAATACTCCAACGGGTTTACAAAATTATGGGCATCTGTTTTTACGGTTGTATCAATAATAATTAGCATGGGTTTACTTGCATATACACTTAAGCATTTACCGGTTGGAACCGCTTATGCTGTTTGGACAGGTATTGGTGCAGTAGGAACTGCAATTTTGGGAATTGTTTTGTTTGGAGAATCAAAAGAATTTATGAGGATATTTTTTATTCTTCTTATTATAATCGGTATTGTCGGGCTAAAAGTTTTTTCTACAAATTAAAAAATAGAAAACAGATTATCACGAATAATGAAAATGAAAAAAATTAGATGTGAATGGGCTGGAAGCGATCCAGCTTATTTTAAGTACCACGATAAAGAATGGGGAGTACCAGCTCACAATGATAGAAAACTTTTTGAAATGCTTGTTCTTGAAGGCGCACAAGCAGGTTTAAGTTGGATCACCATTCTAAAAAAAAGAGAAAACTACAAAAATGTTTTTGATAATTTTAAACCTGAAATTGTCGCTAAATATAAATCAAAAAAAATAAATAATTTATTAACAAACGCCGGAATTGTAAGGAATAAATTAAAGATTAATTCTGCTGTTATAAATGCAAAAGCATTCATATTAATCCAAAAAGAATTCGGTTCTTTTGATAAATATATTTGGAGCTTTGTAAACGACAAACCGATTAAAAATAAATGGAAAAATTTAAAAGAACTTCCACCATCTACACCTTTATCAGACAAAATTAGTAAAGACTTGAAAAAAAGAGGGTTTAAATTTGTCGGTTCAACAATATGTTATTCTTTTATGCAGGCAGTAGGAATTGTTAATGACCATTTAACAAAATGTTTCAGATATAATTTAAAATAGTTATTCCTTTTTCATATATTTAATCAACACAAATAATATCCTATTCAAAAAAATGATAAGCAAAGAACTGTTAGAAATTTTATGCTGCCCAGAAACAAAAGCTGATTTAGTGTTAGAAGGAAACACACTGGTTTCTGTTGACAATAAAACCCGCCTTCGTTATAGAATTGAAGATGATATTCCTATTATGTTAGTTGAAGAATCAGAACAATTAAGTTTAGAAGAATGGGAAAGGATTATGAAAAAACACGGAAAACCCACAAAATAAATATATGGATCCAATCAATATTATAATTGGGTTTAACATATTTGCTACATTAGGGGCAAATGTTTCCGGTGCAAAGAAGGGATTAAGATCAAAAATATTAGCTGCAAAAGAAAAACCTCAAACCTATTTGCAAAAAACACCTTTACTGATTTCTACTCTTACATTTATTGTTCTGATTATTAGTCTATTTCAAATCGGAACATTTGAATACTCAGAAGAATATAATGTTTTAAGAATAGTAACTTTAATAGCATATTTAATGTTTTCTTGGATACAGATTTGGTCCTACAAAATACTAGGTGAAAATTATTCACAAGAAATATTAATATATAGAACGCATAAAATTGTTAACAAGGGATTATATAGAGTTATCAGACATCCTCAGTATTTATCACAAATAATTATTGATATGGCTGCTGCTTTTGCTACTTTAAGTTATATTTTATTACCATTGGCAATTTTACAAGTACCAATCTTAATATTAAGAGCTATATTTGAAGAAAAATTATTAGAAAAACATTTTAAACAAGATTTTTTGGATTATAAAAGTAAAACAAGTTTCATTTTTCCTTTTCCCAAATTTTAATGAGTAGTTATAGTAAAAAAATATTTCCATTTCTAATTTTTGTATTTGTCTTTTCTGAATTAATGTTTGGGCAATACGATGAGCTTAGAATATACTCTGGTAAAGATGTATTCTCAATTCCGGCTGTAACAAAAGGAGAAAATGTATATTTCTCAATTGAAGATTTTGCTAAAGCAGTTTCAGTAAATACATATTTCAATTCAAAAACGAAAAAGATAGAACTAAAATTTTCTGACTATAAATTAAAAGTAACTGCGGGTAATCCATTTTTTATATTTACAACTTTATCAACAAATAAAGCAGAAATACATCAACTACCAAATTCTTCTATAATTATTAATAACAAAATATTTATTTCATTAAGATATATACTTCCATTATTTGAGAGAGCGCTGGGTAGAAATTTCACATTAGCAGGAAAGTATAAACTTGTGCTAGGTGGTGCTGTAAATGTTACCAACGATGTTGTGGTTAAAACAGAACCCCCTGTTAAAAAATATCAATACGGAATAACAGGCATTGATATAAGTGAAAAATCAAATGGGACTTTAATTAGAATTAGTGCTGTTCAAAAGATAGATACATATAACAGTACTTTTAATGATGGTGAATTAAAAATTATTTTTAGAGATGTAAATACAAAGACTGATGATATAAAATATAATAACTCAAGTAGTTTAATAAAAGATGTCACAGTCAGAAACATTAATGATGATTCTGAATTTATTATAAAAGTAAACGACGATTATGTTTCCAGCGATGTGATAAATGCTGACAAAGGTAATGATCTTTTAATATTGTTACATAATAAGATACTAGCTACTACAACTACAGATGTAGATAAAAATAAAGAGAAATGGAATTTTGATGTAATTGTTATTGATGCTGGGCATGGTGGTATTGATGGAGGAACATTAGGTGTTAATAATATAAAAGAAAAAGATGTAAACCTTGGTATAGCTTTAAAGTTGGGTAACTTACTTGAAAAAAATATGAAAGATGTAAAGGTAGTATATACAAGAAAAACAGATGTAGCAGTCGACCTATATGAAAGAGGTAAATTTGCTAATGAACAAGGAGGAAATCTTTTTATTTCAATTCATTGTAACTCCACTCCAAAAAAACCCAGTTCAGCAAACGGATTTGAAATTTATCTTTTAAGACCCGGAAAAACTGAGCAGGCAATTTCCATTGCTGAGAGAGAAAACAGTGTAATTAAATATGAAAAAAATCCAGCTCGCTATAAAAAATTGACTGATGAAAATTTTATACTGGTAAGTATGGCCCAATCATCTTATATGAAATATTCTGAAAAATTTTCTGATATTTTGAACAAAGAGATGAATAGGATAGTTAAAGAAAATTCAAGAGGATTAAAGCAGGCAGGATTTTATGTGTTGGTTGGGGCATCTATGCCAAGTGTATTGATTGAATCAGGATATTTATCAAATAAAAACGAAGCCAAATACTTAAGCAGTAAAGAAGGACAAATAAAAATAGCTCAAGCTATTTTTAATAGCATAAATATATTTAAAAGCCAATACGAAAAAAGTTTATCAGACTAAAACTCTTCATCTTTTCCTGCCATTTAACACTAAAATATTTACTCCAAAATTTTATTAATCCATTTGTCTATAATTAATTTGACAAGTAAACTTAAATAAATTATATTGGAAACTAAATAAACAAAAATAGTTTCTATATTTTATTTGTTTATAAATAGAGCAATATCAAGCTCTTTTTTTATTGACAAAAGAAACTAATTATACTAATAAAGTTTCTATAGTTATTATGGAGGAAAAATGGTTCTTGAAAATGATCTAAAATTAAGAATTCTTAACAGTGCAGATGAGCTGTTTTTAAAATACGGATTCAAAAAAGTTACAATGGACGAAATTGCTCAGGAAATGGGAATTAGTAAAAAAACTATTTACAAATTTTTTTCCAGCAAAAAAAACTTGGTACTTTCTATAATCGATTTAAAGAAGCAGGAAGTAAATAACTATTTAACAAATCTGATGAAAGACACTGAACTTGATTTTATTTCAAAATTAAAGAGACTTATGAATTTTATTGGTACAGTAACAGTCAGATTAACAAGTCCAATAGCAAAAGATATTCAAAAAAACTTTCCTGAAGTCTGGAATGATTTAATGGAACACAGAAAACAAAATACTTTAAAAGTATTTACTGCACTAATTAATGAAGGTATTAAGGAAAATGTTTTTAGAGATGATATAGATGAGCAATTAGTAGTTTTAATTTATGTTAATACGATGCAACAAATGTTAAATCCTGAAACGCTAATAAAAATACCTTTTACAGCTCCTCAAGTGTTCGATGCAGCAATTACTATTATGTTTGAGGGAATAATGACAGAAGAAGGAAGAAACAAATTTTGTACTCTAAACAAAGGAAAGAAAAATGAAGAGGATGTTTAATTATGAAAATAGCAAATAAAATATTTATAGTGTTTTTTATTCTATCTGGAATAATTGTTACAAATGCACAAGATAAAATGACCTTGGATTTAGAACAGAGTATTCAACTTGGACTAAAAAATAATTCAGCATTACATGGTTCCAAAATGAATATGGCTCTATATGAAGCAAAACTTAACGAAGCTAAAACATATTTTCTGCCTACTTTAAATTTTAATGCATCATATACAAGATTGAGCGAAATAGATCCTTTTGAGATTATCACTCCATTTGGAAAATTCAATATATCACCTACATTTTTCAATCAATATAATTTTAAACTATCACTTCAGCAGCCTGTATTCACTGGCTTTAAACTTACAAGTTCTAAAAATATTGCTGAATATTATTCTATGGCATCCAAAGAAGATTACACCAAAGCTGAGAAAGACTTAATTTTCAATATTAAAAATGCTTATTGGAATTTGTTTAAAGCTAATCAAATGCAAAAAGTTATTGAGGAAAATATAAACCAAATTAATTCTCATCTTAATGATATAAAAAATTTATTTGATCAAGGAATGGCAACTAATAACGATGTGCTAAAGGTACAAGTTCAATTGGCGGATGTAACATTAAAACAAATAGATATTACCAACGCAGTGCAAATAGCTACAGTTGCCTTAAATAATTTGATCGGCATTCCTCTATCAACCGAAGTAAGTATTTCAGAACAAGTTGTTAATGATGAAATTGAAATGGAATCTTTAGCGGTCTTAATGGAATCTGCTTATAAAAATAGAGCTGATCTAAAGTCAATGAACTACAAAGTAGAGGCAAGCAATGAAGGGATTGATTTAGCAAAATCAGATTGGTTCCCTCAAATTTATATTTCAGGTAATTATTATTATTCAAACCCAAACCAAAGAATTTTACCTTCTGTTGATAAATTTAACGGAACTTGGGATGTCTCGCTTTCTCTTTCTCTTAATTTATGGAATTGGGGAGCGACAAATGACAGAAAGACGCAAGCAGAAATGCAATATAAACAGGCACAGGATTATTATTCTACTTTAAAAGATGCAGTAAAATTAGATATAACAAGTAGTTACTTAAACCTAAAAAAATCAGAACAAAAAATAATTGTAGCTGAAAACAGTGTTAAAGAAGCTGAAGAAAATTATCGTGTAACAAAAGATAAATTTAATAACGGGCTTATCTCTAACTCGGAATTGTTAGATGCAGAAGTTGCACTGTTGCAAGCTAAAACAAATAATATTAATGCTGTAGCTGACAATAAAATTGCAGCAGCAAATTTAAATAAAGCAATTGGTAATTAGTGAAAGATTGAAGGATAAATTAAAGTGAAAAAGACAAAAATAATATCATTAGTATTAGTAGCATTTATAATAATATTGGCAATATTATTTTATAATAAATCAAAATTAAAAGCACAGGCTGCAGTAACTAACGCTTCTACTTACGCAGTTACAATTGAGCCAGTAACTAAAGAGAATATATCTCAACCCTATGTTTTGGTGGGCACATTAGAAGCAGAAAAAGATATAGAATTAGTATCCGAAGCTCAGGGTAAAGTAACAAAAGTTGGAGCTAAAGTGGGGGACTTTGTAAATAAAAATGATGTTATTATTTACATTGATGATGAAATGCAGAAAGCTGCATATAAAGCAGCAAATGTTGCTTACACTAAAGCAAAAAATGATTTTAAAAGATTTACAGTTTTGAACACAAGTAAATCAATAACAGATTCTCAATTAGAATTTGCAAGGCAGACTTACGAAACTGCTGAAGCTAATTTAATTTCAGCTAAAAGAAATTTAGAGAACACTCGTATTACATCACCAATATCAGGTGTTGTTACAGATAGATATTTTGATTTCGGTGAATATATTAAAATTGGAAAACCGGTTGCAAATGTTGTTAATAATAATTCATTTAAAATTAATATTAATGTTGCTGAAACTATAATATTTGATCTAATAAAAGGAAATGAAGTAAACATAAAAGTAAATGCTTATCCTGCTCATTACTTCGAAGGAATAATTAATACAATAAGTGAAAAAGGAGATGTATCTCATAAATATCCAGTTGAAGTTATTTTAAAGAATGATAAAAAATATCCCTTGAAAGCCGGAATGTTTACAAGTGTTGAATTTAAGTCATCAAAAATTGATAAAATACTTTTAATACCAAGAAATGCTTTGAATGGCAGTATTAAAAATCCATCTGTATTTGTTGCAAAAGATAACACAGCAAAATTAACTGCAATTTCAATTGGAAGAGTGTTTGATAACAAATTAGAAGTATTAAAAGGATTAAACGAAGGTGATAATGTAATAGTAGACGGACAGTCAAATTTAAAGGATAATTATCCAATAAAAATTATTATGTAAGCATGATTAGAATAAATCTTTTAAAAAGATTTTTAGCAAGGAATTTAGAAAATGACAATTACTGAATTAGCAATAAAAAGACCAACACTAATAGTAATAATATTTGCTGCTTTAACTGTGCTGGGATTGTATAGTTATCAGCAATTGAATTATGAATTATTGCCTAAAATTACACCACCTGTTATAACAATAAGTGCAATCTATCCAGGTGCATCTCCAAATGAAGTAGAAACATCAGTTACAAAACTTATTGAAGATGCAATATCTTCTTTAGACAAAATTGAATCCGTAAGTTCATCTTCTTTTGAAGGTGTTTCTTTTGTATTTATTCAATTTTCTCAATCAGCCGATGTTGATATTGCACTACAAAATGCACAAAGAAAAGTAAATCAAATTTTAGCTGCTTTACCAAAAGATGCAAAAACACCTGTACTCTCTAAGTTTGCGCTCGATGAAATTCCGATCTTACGAATGGGTTTAACAAGCAGTTTAAGTGCAACTGAATTTTATCAATTTGTAAAAGACAGAGTAAAGCCAAGATTATCCCAATTATCAGGTGTTGGAGAAATTACTTTAGTAGGAGGTAATGAAAGAGAAATAAAAGTAAACTTAAATGCTGATAAAATTAAATCCTTTGGTCTTTCCATTCCTTTAATTGTGCAAAAGATAGGTTCATCAAATTTGGAATTTCCAACAGGGAAGATAAAAAATAATACTTCTCAATTTATTGTTCGTGTAGCAGGTAAATTCAATTCATTAAATCAACTTAGGACTTTAGTAATTTCAAATAATAATGATGGTAGCGAAATAAGGCTTTCAGAAATTGCTGATATTGAAGATGGGAATAAAGATTTAACTACATTGAATAGAGTTAATGGTATTTCATCAATAGGGATATTAGTACAAAAGCAATCTGATGCAAATGCTGTTGAAGTAAGTAAAGCCGTGAGGAAAGAAATTAAAAAAATAGAGAATGATTATAAGTCAGAAAATATGGTATTTGATATTGCTCAGGATGGGTCAAAATTTACGATTGATGCTGCAAACGGTGTAAAGTTAGATCTTATGCTTGCTGTAATTTTAGTAGGATTAGTGATGCTGCTTTTCCTTCACAGCTTTAGAAATTCTTTTATTGTGATGTTAGCAATTCCTGCCTCCTTAATTTCAACCTTGCTTGTTATGTATGCATTAAACTTTACTTTGAATTTAATGACATTACTCGGACTTTCATTAGTAGTTGGTATTCTTGTTGATGATTCAATTGTAGTTCTTGAAAACATTCACCATCATTTAGAAAATGGAGAAAGTAAAAAGATTGCAGCTTTAAAAGGAAGAAATGAAATTGGGTTTGCAGCTCTTGCTATTACCTTGGTTGATGTTGTTATATTTATCCCTCTTGCTCTTACAGGTGGTATGGTTGGTAACATCATTAGACAATTCTCAGTTGTTGTAGTTATCTCAACATTGATGAGTTTGTTTGTCTCATTTACCGTAACTCCTTTACTAGCGTCTAGAATAAGTAAAATTGAAAAGATGACCAAAGATTCTTTTATCGGAAGATTTACAGTTATGTTCGAAGAATCATTTAATAATATTATTGGTAAATATCTACACCTTCTAAAATGGAGTTTAGTAAATAGATGGAAAGTTATTTTAGCTATTTCTATTCTCTTTATTGCTTCAGTTTCATTAGTCCCATTTGGATTTATTGGGAGTGAATTTGTCACTCAGTCCGATAGAGGTGAGTTTGCCGTAATACTTGAAACTCCTCTCGGTTCAACTGTTGAGAATACAAATTTTATTACGCAAAAAATTGAAAGATATGTTTCCAATCTTCCTGAAGTAAAAAAAGCATTTGTAACAGTAGGAGCTTCTAATGAAGGTCTTATAGGGCAGTCTTCAAACAATGCTGCAGAAATTGATATAGCCCTAATTGATAAAGAAAATAGAGAATTAAGCACAGATAAAGTTGGGCAAATGATTAGGGAATATGCTCAACAAATTCCAGGAGTAAAAGTAAGAGTAAATCCTATTGGACTTTTTGGTACGGCAAATCAAACACCTATTCAACTTTTTATCAGCGGGTCTAATAGAGAGGATGTAAATAAAGGTGCTGAAATATTGATGGATGTAGTAAAAAAAATTCCGGGGACAACAGATGTAAGGCTTTCTTCAACCGAAGGTAAACCTGAAATGAGAATTGATATTGACAGAGAAAGGCTTGCTAAATTTAATTTAACTATTGCTTCAGTTGGCTCTACGCTTCAAATAGCACTTACAGGAAATGATGATTCAAAATTTAGAGACGGAAATAATGATTATGATATTCGAGTAATTCTGGACCAATTTGACAGGACAAAAATTTCTGATCTTAAGAAACTAAGCTTTGTAAATACTTTTGGTCAAGCAATTGAGCTTCAGCAATTTGCAGAAGTGTATCAGGCTATGGGTCCAACAAAACTTGAAAGAAGAAATAGAATTAATTCAATCCAATTATTTTCACAGGTACAAGGTAGGCCAAGCGGAAGTATAGGGGATGACATTAAAGAAGCTTTGGCTAAAAATATAATGCCCAAAGGAGTTGAAATATCTTTTGAAGGAGATCTTAAAAATCAAACTGATTCATTCGGCAGCTTAGGGCTATCTTTATTGGCAGCAATTTTATTTGTCTATATGGTTATGGTAGCTTTGTATGATTCTTATATTTATCCATTTGTTGTTTTATTCTCAATTCCTGTTGCAATGGTTGGAGCTTTACTAGCATTAGCATTAACAATGAAGACACTTAGTATTTTTTCAATTCTTGGAATCATAATGTTGATGGGTTTAGTAGGAAAGAATGCGATTTTACTTGTAGATAGGGCTAATCAGGTTAAAGAAGAAATGGGTTTAAATACTTTTGAAGCTTTAATGGAAGCAGGAAAAAGCAGAATTCGTCCCATAGTAATGACAACAACCGCAATGGTTTTTGGTATGTTACCGCTTGCACTAGCAACAGATTCAGGATCAGAGTGGAAATCCGGTTTAGCCTGGGCAATAATAGGAGGCTTGATAAGCTCAATGTTTCTTACTCTGGTTTTGGTGCCTGCAATGTATATTTTAGTTGAGAAATGGACAGAAAAAATAAAATCTATTTTTAAAAAGGTTGCTAGAAGAAATAAAATGTTAAAGCCAATAGCTGATAATAATTAATCTAACACTACTTTATTTGTAAGTTCATTAGTATCATCAGATTTTATTGGAAAATGTTTGCTTAGTAATGACCCCACTTCATCTATTCCGTGAATTATTCCTTTACAAAAATGTCCTTCTTTAAATATTTTCTGCATTTCTTCCTTAATTCCATCCCATGTATTTTCGGGAACAATTTCATTTATACCTTTATCAGCTAAAATATAAAATTGTTTTTTTTCTAAAAGAATAAAAATTAATATTCCCGTTTTGTCTCTTGTTTTATCTACACCTAATTTATAAAATTCCTTCTTGGCTAATTCATCTAAAGATGAAGCACTTAGAAATATTTTTTTCTCTTTTATACTTACTCTTATTTCTCCGGTAGTAGTTTTTTCAGTTTCTTTTATTTTATTAGAGATACGAAGCAGATCGTCATCAGAAAGGTAATTATATATAAGCTTTTTTTGCATATGATTAATTTTTATTACGGAAAAGTTAAAAAAGAAAGAGGCTTTTTGCAAAGAATAATAAAAAGAAAACCCAGCTCAATTAATAAACTGGGTTTATTTAAAGTGATAAACTAAATTAAATAATTTTCAAAACGCTAATATCACCACCCGAAGTACTTACTTTCAAGATAGGCCCGCCATTATTTATATCAGCAATAATTTTTGATTTTGATTTTTTTGCTACATTTGTAAGTAAATGATCACATTCTATATAACCGCCTGAGGTAGTTAATTTTGCTGTTGCATTAAAATTTTTAGGTAACTTTAATAAAATATTTCCACCAGATGTACTTGCATCTATTTTGGCATTATTTGCAGAAAATGTAATGTCTCCGCCTGATGTTGTTGCAGTTAAATCTCCTGTAGTATTTTAAGTTTTTATATCACCACCTGAAGTTATCAGAATTAATATTACCGGGACCGACGCTGTTATCATTACAAAATGAAAAGGAAACAGCTAACAATAGAATCGCAACATTTAATAATGACTTTTTATCCATATTAATTTTGTTAATTAGTTATCCCTTAAAAACCCAAATTTCTTTTGGGGAGTAAATAACTTGATTGAAAAAAGAAATAAGCTGCTTGACGGCAAGGCGGGTTGGCAAAATAAAGTGATAATAAAAAAAGTAATAAAAAGATGATTCCCATTTTCTCATCATCCTCTTAAAGTTAAATGCTGCTGCTGATAGCATTACATTTATTGCATCACCTTTTATTCCTTTGTAAAAATTTCTATTCATTCTGTGATCTGATTTCAGATGTCCTATCATAGGTTCTATCGCTGCTCTTCTGTTGAATTGCTTCTTTAGTTTATTCTGCTCTAATTCCGATTGATACTGTGAATTGGGCTCTAAATTACGCTCTAACTCCCGAACTAATCTTCCAGCTATCGTTTTTACTTTCCGATCTGCTTTGCGTGCTTTACCGTGATTCTTTGGATGATTCCTAAATCTCTGATCTACTGAAAGTTTCTTCAGTGTCCGGATCAAATCTGTCATCCCCGTTTATCCGAATACTTTCCTTCAGTATTAACCCTACACCTTGCTCGCCTATTCGATTTCGGAAATGTACCAACTCACTTGCTTCACAGGGAACCTTTGCTACAAATTCACTCTGTCCACAGAGGTATTGATAGTAAACATTTTCTTAAGTATTGTTCTACTACACTTTCATCTGAAATATTACGCAGATGTTTCAATATCAACAGCCCAACCATTAGCCGAATTGGTAAAGCTGGGCGACCATTATCCGCACAGTAAAGACCACTGAAGGCTTCTTCAAATTGCTGCCAGTCAATTTTTCCTTCCAATATGAATAATGGATGTTTCTGATCTAATGTGTCCTTTAACGAAAAGAACATACTGGTTTGTGATTTTTTTTTCTGTCTTTTTTATCATAATAATTTGCAAGGTTTGTTACATAAATTTATTAATTCTTGCATTTATTTCTTAGTCTTTTTTCCTTTAATCCCTTTTATTTTATTGTGTTATATACTTTTTAAGGGCTGACTATATATTATTATTTTTTTCTTGCTATACCAATAATATTTTTTTATTATAGACATAAATAACAAAAATTATTTTATTTAGATGATAGATTTACTTTATAATCATTTATATATAAAATTATTCTGGAGGAATAATGAAAATAATTAATAATTCCATTAGACTATTACTTTTACTTTGTTTCCTATCAATGGGAACAGAAAGCTTTGGTCAAAAATGGATGCTTACATTTTCTAAAGGCACTGGTCAGGGTCCGCAAGCCTATAATTGGACTGCCAAAGGTATCGATGATGCAAGCAATACTATTAAAGATAGATGGGATGAAGGTTATGATGTTGTTGATTTAGCATTTGGAAGTGACACTTGGCTAATTACATTTGCTACACAAAGCGGTTTTACAAAACAAGCATATAACTGGACACAAAAAGGTATTGAAAGAGCATCTGATCTTTTAAAAGATAGATGGGATAACGGTTACTATGTAACTGATATTGCTTATGGAAATGGAACTTGGTTTTTGATTTTTTCCAAAGGAACCGGATTTACAAACCAAGCATATAATTGGACATCTAAAGATGTTGATGATGCCGCTAAAAAAATTAAAGACAGATGGGATCAAGGTTATGACCTTACTGATTTAGAGTATGGAGATGGTTATTGGTTTATGATTTTCTCAAAAGGTACAGGCTTTACTACCCAAGCATATAACTGGACTCAAAAAGGATTTGATAGTGCCATTGATAAAGTTAAAGACCGTTGGAATGATGACTATAGAATCACAGATATGGCTTATGGAGATGGAACCTGGTTTATGATTTTTTCTAAAGGAACAGGTTTCTTCAAACAAGCTTATAATTGGATGCAATCTAGATCTGATATTGGAGATGCTTATAAAGACAGATGGGATGATGATTATAAGCTAACAGGTGCTGCTTTTGGTTACTAAATAATTTATTACAACTACTTGCAAAAATCCTTTTCAATTTTTTTTGGGAAGGATTTTTTTATTATCGTAAATTAGCCGACTACCATTCATCAAATACTCATTGATAGAACATTTTTTCTATAATATTTTACAACCATTCAATAGCAGATTAAAAATCTGTGCTTTAAGCAGCTTAAGCATTATTGACCATTTGCGTTTTATTTTTTGATCAAGTTCGGCTCTTAATACTCTAAAAATAAACTCATCAATTTTTTCAGCATCCCACTAACCCTCCATATATGATTCTCCAAGTCCGAGTTCTCCTTCGGTAATAGCACGACGGTAGAATTTATCATTATTAACTTGAATGTCCCATGGATTTCCGCCATTTATTTTAACACCGGCTAATTCTAAAATCTCTTCTAAAAGATTTTGATATTGTGTGCTCATACAAAAACCTCCTTTAAAGTTTATACTTTAACATAAGTTCTTAGTTACACAATTAATTTTAATAACTTCCCCGCTAATTATCAACTTGTAAAATAGTTTCAATGAACATAAAGGTATTAGTATTTTGTAGGAAGTGAATTTATAGTATATTTACTATCAAGCATTTACCTTATCGCGGCAATCATCTATAATCCATTTAAAAATAATTTTATAAATTAAATTAGGAGAATCAAATGACCGTTAAAGGATATGCGGCATCTTCACCGGGAGCCGAGCTTAAAGCTTTTGAATATGAACTGGGTCTGCTTGGAATTAACCAGGTAGATATAAAAGTTGAATACTGCGGAATTTGTCATAGTGATTTAAGCATGCTTGATAATGAATGGGGTTTAACACAATATCCCTTCGTTCCCGGTCACGAGGTAATTGGCATTGTTGAAGCTGTGGGGTCCAATGTTAAAAATTTAAAACTCGGTCAGCGTGTTGGACTTGGATGGAGTTCCGGGTCTTGTATGACTTGTGAATGGTGCGTATCAGGCAATCACAATCTTTGTAAATCAAATGAGGGAACTATTGTAGGAAGATATGGCGGTTTTGCAGATAAAGTCCGGGCAGAAGCTGCCTGGGTTATACCATTACCGGATAAATTAGATGCAGAATCTTCCGGGCCGTTATTTTGCGGCGGCATAACTGTATTTAATCCGATAGTTCAATTTGATATAAAACCAACGGATCGTGTTGGTGTAATTGGAATTGGCGGGCTCGGTCATATGGCTTTAAGCTTTTTAAGTGCCTGGGGATGCGATGTTACGGCTTTTTCAACCAGTTCTGATAAAGAGGCTGAAGCAAAAAGTTTTGGTGCTAATCATTTTGTAAACTCAAAAGATGCTAAAAGTTTAGAAGCCGTTGCCGATTCATTTGATTTTATTCTTTCAACAGTTAACTCGCCATTGGATTGGATTTCCTATATTGGAGCTTTAAGACCCAAAGGTCGTCTTCATTTTGTTGGAGCAGTTCTTGAACCACTTTCTGTTCCAGTGTTCCCATTATTAGTTGGACAGAAATCAATCTCGGCTTCTCCGCTCGGTAGTCCAGCAACTACAGTAAAAATGCTTGATTTTGCAGCAAGACATAATATCCAACCAACTGTGGAAGTGTTTAAGTTTAATCAGGTAAACGAAGCAATGGAAAAATTGCGTAATGGTAAACCGCGATACAGAATTGTATTAAAACATTAAGTCGAAAACAAAATCATTTATTAATTTCAGTAGCCGGACTCATAGCCCGGCTTTTTTTATTACTCCCTGAACTAATAAACTTTAATCATTGATATTAAGGTTATTTAAAATAAAGAATCCAATCCATCTTTCTGGGGGGATTGAGTTCTTATTTAAGATTTATATACTACCAAATCTTTACTAATTTATCGTTAGTCATTCTCATATTATCTCCGGGTTTTACACCAAAAGCATCCCAGAATTCAGGCATATTACTTAGAGGGCCTAGAACTCTGTATTTACCAGGAGAATGTGGATCAGTTTGAATCCTCAATCTAAGTGCTTGGTCTCTCATATTATTTTCCCAAACTTGCGCCCATCCGAAAAAGAATCTTTGTGATGGAGTAAAACCATTTACCATCTCATTGTTTTTAAACTGATCAGTATTCTTAAATGCTCTATAAGCAACAGTCAGACCACCTAAATCAGCAATATTTTCACCCGCTGTTAACTTTCCATTAATATGAAGAGAATCAATTGGGAAGTATGAATCAAACTGGTCAAATATTTTTTGTGCTCTTTTATCAAATCTCTCACCGTCTTCTTTTGTCCACCAGTCTTTTAAATTTCCATCTGCATCAAATTTTCTTCCTTCATCATCAAATCCATGTGTTATTTCGTGTCCAATAACTGCCCCCATCGCTCCATAATTTATAGCATCATCAGCATTTTGATTGAAGAATGGAAGTTGTAAAATTGCAGCCGGAAAAACAATTTCGTTTCTAGTAGGACTGTAATAAGCGTTAACCGTTTGTGGAGTCATTCCCCATTCAGTTTTATCAATGGGTTTACCTAATTTTTCCATATTTCGTTTAAAAGAAAAGATTCTACCAATAATAACATTGCCAATATATGATTTCCTATCAATTTCCAGATTTGAATAATCTTTCCATTTATCTGGGTAACCAATTTTTACTCCGAAAGATGATAACTTATGAAGAGCTTGTGATTTAGTAGTATCACTCATCCATTCTAAATTTTCAATTCTATTTTTCATTGCTGATTTCAAGTTATCAACAATTTTTGCTGCCCTCTCTTTTGCATCAGGTGGAAAAGTTTTTTCAACATATAACTGACCTAATGCTTCACCTAAATAATTATTAATAGTACGCATTACACGCTTCCATCTTGCGGATTGAATTTTTGACCCCTGTAAATATTTTCCGAAAAATTCAAAGTTAGCTTCGTCAAAATTTGAACTAAGGTATATAGCATATCTATTTATAAAATTCCAGGTCAAGTAAACTTTCCAATCACTAATTGGTACTTGTTTTATCATCTTATTAACTTCTTTAAAGAATTCAGGCTGTTCTACATTAAAATTAGTTGGAGTACCAAAACCGAGTTGTTCAAAATAGTAATCCAATTCTAAATTGGGTGCAAGTGTTTTAATTTCAGAAAGTGACATTTTATTATAAGTTTTGTGTGGATCTCTTCTTTCAACTCTCGTCATCGAAGCTTTTGCAAGTCTAGTTTCAATACTCATTATTGTAGCAGCATTTTTTTCTGATGCAACTTCTGCATAACCAAGCAGTTTAAAGATCTTTGTAATATGTTCAATATATTTTTTTCTTGTTTCTACCGAGTTTTTAGCTTTTTTGGTGTAATAATCACGGTCAGGTAAACCAAGACCGCTTTGACTAAGAGTAGCGATGTGAGCTGTACTATTTTTAGCATCTATAGCTGCATAAATATTAAATACCGGCGATCCGCCTAATTTATGTCCCCAAGCTATAGCATTTATTAAATCACTTTTAGATTTTATTGAAGCGATACTTTTAAGTTGTTTTTCTATTGGTTGGAAACCTAATTTTTCAATTTTAACAGAATCCATTCCACTAGCATAAAAATCGCCAATTTTCTGAATATTGCTTCCTTTTTTAGCTAATGTATCACTAGCTGAGCTTTCAAGAATTTCTTTTAATACCTTGTAATTATTTTCTGCTAAGATAGAAAAACTTCCCCAGTAACTATATTCATCCGGTATAGGATTATTTTTTACCCAATTACCAACAGCATATTGATAAAAATCTTGAGTTGGATTTGCAGTTTTATCCATTCCGTTAAGATCAAAACCATGATCATTCTTATTTGCAGAGCATTGTAAATTTAACAGACCGAATATTGCCAACACAATTAATCCAATAGATAATTTTTGATATATTTTATTCATAATTTTCCTTATTAAATTATTAGAAAGATTTTAATAAAATGAAAATAATAAGTTATTTAGTAATACTGAAATGTAATTTGATAAACGGTATAAATATTTTACTTAAAAATAGGCTTTAAATTGAAACAAGTAGTTGTATTGGGTAGCGGTATGATGGGTAGCGCCATAGCAGGTGATTTAAGCAAAGAATATTCAATAAAAATTGTAGATATAAATGAAACCAACCTGAAAAAAGCTACAGATAAATATAAGTTAATATCACAGAAAGTAGACTTAAGTAATAAAAAAGAATTACAAGATGTAATAAAAGATTCTGATTTAGTAATCTGTGCAGTTCCCGGCTTTATGGGATATGATACTTTAAAATCAGTTATTGAAACAGGTAAAGATGTAGTGGATATTTCTTTTTTTAATCAAAATCCTTTTAATCTTGATAAATTAGCTATTGAAAAAAAAGTAACTGCTATAGTTGATTGCGGTATTGCACCAGGTTTAAGCAATATTGTTTTGGGATATTATAATAAAAAAATGGAAATAGCTAATTACAAATGTATGGTTGGTGGTTTGCCTGTTGAGAGACAATGGCCTTTTGAGTACAAAGCACCTTTTTCCCCAATAGATATCATTGAAGAATATATGAGACCTTCAAGAATTATAGAACACGGAAAGATAATAATAAAACCAGCGTTAAGTGAACCAGAGCTTATTGAATTTAAAGGAATTGGAAAATTAGAAGCATTTAATACAGACGGTTTAAGATCATTACTAATGACAACGAAAATTCCTAATATGATAGAGAAAACATTAAGATATCCAAAACACATAGAGTATATTAAAGTATTAAAAGAATGTGGTTTTTTTGAAACTAATGAAATAGATATAAGAGGAAATAAAATAAGACCAATTGATGTTATGACAAAATTGCTTTTCCCTTTATGGAAGCTAGAAGTAGGAGAAGATGAATTTACGGTTCTAAGATTTATTATTTCAGGAAAAGAAAATAATAAACCAAAAAGTTATACCTATACCTTAATAGATAGATATGATCATAAAAATGATATTACATCTATGGCTAGGACAACTGGATTTACCTGTTCTTCAGCCTCAAGGCTTTTGTTAAATAATAAATTTAAAAGAAAAGGAATTTGTCCTCCTGAATTTATAGGTGAAGATGTAAATTGTTATAATAATGTATTAGATGACTTAGGTAAAAGAGGTTTAAATTTTAATGTTAAACAAGAATAATAGTTAGATAAATTAGAAATGTTGATCACTCAATTCCAATTTTAATTCATGCTAATGCCGGAAAACCAATAATTCAAAATGGGAAAACTGTATTTCCAGAAACCCCCACTATGATGGCTGCAAAAGTTCCGGAACTCATTAATTGTGGTGCAAATATTATTTCAACAAAACCATCTTCTTTATTTCAGAAAAATTACCGGCTGTTATTTTGTAAAAATATATACCACTGGCAAGACCTGATGAATTAAAATCAACCTTATAACTTCCGGCTTTCATTTCTTTGTTTACAAGTGTTGTTACTTCTCTGCCAAGCACATCATAAATTTTTAATTTTACATTACTTATTGCAGGAATTTGAAAACTAATTATTGTTGATGGATTAAATGGATTAGGATAATTTTGATTAAGAGCAAAATTGTTTAGTTCTTCTTTATTTACCGAGAGTATTATTTGATGATGTATTTTAACGGAAGTAATGGAAAAAGCGGGAAGGGAAACAGTGTAGGTATTGCCTGTAATGGGATCTACTTGCTTATTTGTAAAAATAGTATCATTATCTATATCACCATATAATTGTTCTGTAGTTATGGTATCAGCCTGCCAACTTACAGGAATATTCAAGTCAATCTGATATGGATTCACATCATCCCGATTTATAAGTAGAAGGTTTATAAGAAGGCTATCGGGGGTTGTTCCTCCCCAAGCTTCAATGGCTGGAATATTTAGTGAGTCAAATTGAGAGTTAATAAACACCGAAATAGAAGGAACACCTGAAATAGTTACTGGAAACATATTTTTCCCTATGGTCCCCATAAGCATTCTTGTCGCAATTCCTTCCACTCCTACCGTAAAATTGTTTCCGCTATTGTTGTTGTGAAAAAGATGGATAAAATTAGTACCCGAAGCGATCAGTGCAAAATGATTCATTGTGCGTAAGTCTATAGAGTCTTGAATACTCTTTTCAAACATATTTGCCCAAAAGTCTGTAATGTATAATCCGCTAGAAATACCTCTTATAGGGTGATGATCCGGACAATTGTCACAAAGGGCACTGTTCCATTCGGTTAGAGCTTGCCCTATCTGAACAGGAATTCCCCAAAGTGTTTCTCGTTGATTCCACATTTGTTGTGCATTGATGAAAGCATTTAATTTTAACTGTGCAACATAAGAAATTTCAGAAAATAATCTATTCTCTATCAATGGAATATTAAGTGCGGTAGAGTAAGGATGACTTATCATAAAGTCTGGCGGACTGTTGGAAAAATCGGTACGAAAAACAGTGATGTTTTCAAGACTGTCCACACTAACATTATAACCTACTTCGATAGAGGGGTCGGCTGCCTTCATGGAATCCCTAAATGCAAAGGCACCATCATGATCAATACTATTGTACTCTATTAATATGTTATCGTTTGCCTGAATGCCGCCTGTAGGGAATACTATTACATGTGTGTCTGTGTAGGTGTACTCAGAAGGGGATAGTATATTTAAGGGGTCTGATATCCCATCATAAAGTTGCTGTTGTGTAGCTGTATTTGCTGCCCAATTAGTATCAAAATTTGGGGTTCGATATACTCTTACCGATGATGGATTATTGACATCCAAGAGAGGATATTTTACCACAATGGTATCTGAAGTCCCGGCGGGGTTAGGATAAAACTTTGTATCGCCCAGAATAGCTGTTTGTTTATCCAATCCACCGATTTCTGTCACCCACCCTTCCCTGAAAAAACTTCCTCCGTAATAATACAAACTGTCTATTTCTCTTTTCACAATGGGTTTTAGCAGCTCACCTGATCTGAATCTTACAAAATCCTGAAAACCCATCCACGACCAGCCAAAAGTCCATGGATCAGTACTCTCATTGCCTATTTCCCAGTATTTCACATTGATAGGCGAAGAATTACCAAGCAAGTCATTACGCATCTGTGTATACTGAGACAAAGGACTGTTGCAAAACCGGACAAACTCGGCTGCCTCTGAAGCAGAACCATTGCCAAAATTAACGACCACCTGCAAAGTGGTATTAAAGTCTTGAAGATAAGAAACCACATTTTTAAGGTTAAATACATTAGGATTGTTCAACTGTTCTACCCAATTATAGTTGTTTCCAAAATTACCACCAGGCCAACGAATGACACCTGGATTAAGTTGAGGAAATGCTACATTAAAATCAAGGTTGTCATGCCAACTTTTAAGACTATTAGCAGTATGGTTATACCCTCGCCATGCTCGGGGGATGGTGTCAACCTGTATATTTGCAGGCAATTGAATAGTTGTTTGGGCTTGGATAGGAGTTAAATTTGTCATAACAATGAGAACGAGCCATATATTATTGCCTTTTAAGAGTCTGTAAAATAGTTTGTGTAAATAGGAATTTGAGTTATAAAAATTCATCAAATCTTTCCTTAAAATAAATGGAAAAATGAGAAAGACCTAAATTGAGCGATTTATTGGTGCATACAAAAAGTTACGCCACAAAAATCATTATTCAAGAATTTCGCATGGAAAATTTACTTAACATATTAGATAAGAATCAAATTTTAATCAAAAATATGGAATTAGATTTATTCGAAATTAAAAATATACATAAACATTTTTCACCTGATTCAATAATTGAAGGGCTAGTAGGTTATAGCTTAAAGGGAGAACCAAGTGGTGATGTTAGAAATATAATAGAATATACAAACAAGATAAACACTAAAAAATTATCATTGGATGTTCCTGCCGGATTAGACCTCAATATTAAAAAGTTTTACAAAATTTATTTCATAACAGATGCTGTCTTGACACTTGCTTTACCAAAAGACAGGATGCAAATAGAAGAAAACAAGAAAAATATTAAGAAATTATTTTTAGCAGATATTAGCATTCCTCCATCATTATATAAATTACTTCCTTCAAAATTAGAGACCTCTAATATTTTTTTAGATTCAGAAATAGTTAAAGCATAGTAGATTTTTTATAAAGTTGATTATACCTTAAACTATTTTTTTTGTAACACAAATAATTTATTTTATATTGTACTAACACATTTTAATCATATCACTAACAAAAAATGCATAAAGGTATATCTGAAATAGTTTTGATAGTTGAAGATGTAAAAAAATCAGCAGATTTTTATAAAGATGTTGTAGGGCTTTATCTTCAAACAGAAATTGCAAATGAATGGGCTTGGTTTTGGACATGTGAAAAGGAGAAATCATCCAGGCTGGCATTGCATAAAGGTAAATTACTTTTTGAAGAACACTCTCCATTTCCTAAAGGTGAAAGGTGGGGGAGTGTACATTTTGCAATAGAAGTTAATAGACTGAATTTAGAATCTGTTTTATCAAAACTTAAAAATTCAAATGTAAAGATTTATGGTCCCATAGAATTTGAATGGATGAATGCAATATCTTATTATTTTTATGATCTCGATGGAAATCTAGTTGAATATTGGCCACCTAATAAATAAAGGCAAATAATATTTATGCTAAAAAAACAATTAAAATTACTTGATGTATATGCAATATCTACCGGTACTACTTTAAGTGGTGGTTTCTTTTTATTACCTGGACTGGCAGCTGAACAGGCAGGTCCTGCTATGATTTTAGCATATATGATTGCTGCTATTGCAACTTTACCCGCTACATTTAGCAAAATAGAATTAGCTACAGCTATGCCAAGAGCTGCAGGTATTTATTATTTTATAGATCGTTCATTAGGTCCGATGATAGGGACCATAGCAGGAATAGGAACCTGGATGGCTCTAATTTTAAAAATTGCTTTTGCTCTTATAGGAATGGGGGCTTATCTGGAAATTTTCTATTCTGATCTCCCAATTGTTCCTATTGCAATATCGTTTGCAATTTTAATTGGAGGTTTAAATATTGTAGGTGCTAAAAAAAGCGGTAAGCTACAGGTAATTCTAGTTACTGGCTTACTTATAATTTTAGTTGGATTTATTTCATTGGGAATTCCGGAGTTAAACCAAGTTCATTTTAAGAATTTTTTTAATGCAGGTTCATCTTCTATTTTTGCAACAGCAGGCTTAGTTTATTTTAGTTATGTAGGTGTAATGAAAGTCGTGGGATTATCAGAAGAAGTAAAAAATCCAGAACGAAATATTCCACTTGGTATTTATCTTTCATTAGGAACTGTTTTTTTAATTTATGTACTTGGAACTATTATAATGGTAGGGGTTCTACCAATGAGTGAACTATCAGGCAACTTAACACCAGTAGCCTCAACAGCCAAAAAGCTTTTTGGGAATACTGGAGCTATTTTAGTAACCATAGCAGCATTACTTGCTTTTGTTTCAGTCGCTAATGCTGGTACAATGAGCGCCTCAAGATATCCACTTGCAATGAGTAGAGATAAAATTTTTCCCAATTTTTTTAATAAAATAAATAAACGAGGAACTCCAACATTAGCAATTGTTTCAACTGTATCAATTATAATTTTAATATTGGTTGTCTTTAATCCTCTTAAGATTGCAAAATTAGCTAGTTCTTTTCAACTAATGATGTTTGGTTTAGTCTGCTTAGCTGTAATTATAATGAGGGAAAGTAAAATAGATTCTTATGATCCGGGTTTTAAATCTCCATTTTATCCATATTTACAAATAATTGGTATGATTTCCTCAGTGGCGTTAATAGTTGTGATGGGCTGGCTGCCAATAATATTTATTTTAAGTTTTGTTATACTCGGTACAATTTGGTATTGGAATTATGCTAAAGATAAAGTAATTCGTAACGGAGCAATCTATCATATTTTTGAAAGACTTGGTAAAGCTCGTTATGGTGGATTAGATACTGAATTAAGAGGTATACTAAAAGAAAAAGGGCTTAGAGCAGATGATCCTTTTGATCACATAATTGCAAGAAGTCATGTAATAGATTTAAAACAAAAGTCAGAATTTAATGATTTAGTTGATATTGCTTCACAATGGTTTTGTAAATTTGTTAATCATACTTCGGAAGAAATATCTAAATTATTTTTAGAAGGAACTAGAATTGGTGCAACACCGGTGACTCATGATATTGCATTACCTCATCTTCGATTGAAGGGATTTAAAAGAACAGAAATTGTTTTAGTTAGATGTATTGACGGAGTTCATATAAAATTAAATAATCCTCTTACAGATTTTAAAGAAGAAGATGAAATAGTAAAAGCTGTATTTTTTCTAGTAAGTCCTGAAAGTGATCCGGCTCAACATTTAAGAATATTAGCACAAATTGCAGAAAGAGTTGATCAGGAAAGTTTTAATGGTGATTGGATAAATGCCAAAGATGATCATCAAATAAGAGAAGCAATATTAAACGAAGAAAGATATATGCTTTTAGAAGTTGGCAAAGATAATTCAAGTGAAAATATTATTGGAAAACAAGTAATTGATTTAAATATTCCCGAAGGCTGTTTAATTATTTGGTTGAGAAGAGACGATAAAATAATTGTTCCAAGAGGTAATACAATGATTAATAAAGGTGATAGACTTACTATAATTGGAGACCAAGCAGGTATGAAAAAACTTAAAGAAAAATTTTCAGCATAATATTTATTAATTTATGTTCAAACCAAAATTTATACATTATACAGAATTTGAATCATTGTCCGAAGAGGATATGCTAAAGCAATCTGAAGAATTTTATCATAAAATTAAAAAGAGAAGAACTATTAGAGATTTCTCTTCCAAAAGTATTCCATTAGATGTAATTAAAAATTGTTTGCTTGCTGCTGGTACAGCACCAAGCGGTGCAAATATGCAGCCTTGGAAGTTTGTTGTAATTACAAATAAATCAATAAAAAAAGAAATTAGAATAGGTGCTGAAAAAGAAGAAAATATTTTCTACACAAAAAGAGCGTCTAAAGAATGGCTAGAAGCTTTGGCGCTTTTAGGAACAGATGAAAAAAAACCTTTTTTAGAAGAAGCACCCTGTCTAATTGCAATCTTTTCCAAGAAGATTGATATACTTCCTAATGGGAAAAAAGTTAAACAATATTATTCACAGGAATCTGTAGGCATTGCAACAGGTTTTTTAATAACAGCACTTCACAATGCAGGGTTGGCGAGTCTAGCTCATACTCCAAGTCCCATGCGTTTTTTAAATAAAATTTTAAATCGTCCTGAAAATGAAAAACCATTTCTTCTTTTGGTTGTTGGTTATCCGTCCAAAGATGCAGAAGTGCCAAACATAAATAAAAAACCTTTAGAAGAAATAGCAAAATTTATGAAATGAATTTCTTTTATTGATATAATATTGTTTCAGGTCTAAAAGCAAACCAAGCAAAAGAAAAATAATCACCGTGTAAAAGTTTTTTAAGTTGAGTCCCTTTTAATTTTCCCTCAATAGCTTTTCCAGTAATACTCCAAACGGATTTAGTTTGTTCATCAATCACTTTTAAATTATCATATTTAAAAATTAATATTTTACCGTCTACAATCCTGCTAAATGCACCGGTTGTGCCTACATTTCTTGATTTACTGATATCTTTTGTTTCCAATGCTGATCCGGCTCCAATTAAATGTAAAATTAATACCGGATTACCTACAAAATCATCATTGATTATTTTCATTTTTTCTGTTATAGAATAAGGATATGCTTTATAATTACCATCAAACTCAATTGCTAATATTTTTTCATTTGGTGGTAACCTTTTATCTATTTTTCCTCTGTACAAAAAAGGTTTTGAATTTATGTTGTCATAACCAATGTATGGGTTTTGACCGTAGTATCTTGTAAAACCTGTTTCTCTTGAAAGAACAGTACCATCAGGATAATTTTTTTCAAATTGCTCGAAAGATATAATTTGAGAAGGTATAAGAGTTAATTTAGTTCCGGTCATTTTTCCAATTATTGCTTCTCCAATAAACTCCTGCCACAGGCTTTCTGTTAGTCTGTCATACATTACAAGATTTGAATTTCTAAGTAAACCAGATGTGCCAAATGTAGTTTCTTTACCATCAACAATTCTTTTAAATACACTAGTACTATAACACAATGGACAGAAAGTAATTGAAATTGGAGTAACTCCAATTTTATCATTTATTATTTCGTGCCAAATTAATATTGCTAGAGGATATGCTTTAGCTGTTCCATTTATCTCAATTGAAATAACAGGGCTTTCAAAGTTCAACCAATCCTTTGCATCTTTGATTGATTCAAATTGGGGATTATCAATTGCTGGTATTCCATCTCTTTGTGGTCCGCCTCCCATAAATTCACTAAAGTCTACACTATGTTTAGTAAAATCTGTTTTCCAATCTGAAGAAACTTTATTAAATACTTCCAAATTATCTTGTGCAAAATTAAAAGAAGTAGGAAAGATTAAAAATGGTAATAAAATTAATTTAAATAAGTTTTTTGTTTTCATATAGATAATTTATTTTGTTGTAAATAATATTAAATTTATCATATCTTAATTTTTTATTGTGTCGTTAAGTGGACAGAATCAAAAATTATTTAATTCATTATTTCCTTCAGATATACCGGGTTTAATTACAATCCCTTTATTTTTTTTACCATTCATTTTAATAACTACAGGTGTATCAAAATGGATAAGTCTAGTAAAATTTTTCTTTTCTTCCGGTAATTGTTTTAACAGCCAATTCCAATCTAATAATCCTTTTTGTTTATAAAGATCAATACTTAAATATGCGATCGAAAAAGAAATAATATTATGGAAAAAATGAGAGCCTTGAGATGGTTCAACTGAAATATCTTTAAAACTAGATTCTATTATTGCACGAGCACCGGCTATTTGTTCCCAATTTACTGGTATACCAAGCCATGGGTCCATAGTACCCCATCTACCTACACCAATTAAAAGATATGGTCTTTTTTCATTAATTAATTTTGAATTAAAGTAAGTCACTTCATCGGCAACTTCTCTACTGTTTGATCTTTCAAATTTATCAAAATCAACAATTACAATATCAAACACATCGTTAATTAATCCGTTACCCATAACTTGTTCTGAGTAACAAATCAAATCATCTTTAGAATAGTCATTAATATCAAATTCTTCTTCTTCATAGTATAAAATGAAAGGACGCATTTGAAGTAAACCAAATTCTTTATTCTCTGAGCTAAGATTTACGGCAAACTCTAATTCAATAGGAGTTCCCATTCCCCAAGCTCCTAATTCTAATAATAACCGAAGTATTTTTGCAATTGGGAAATAGTCGTGTTTAAGAATGGGTGCGAAAGTTATAACCCGAGGTCCATTGCGGGAAAGGCCATCGGTAATCATATCATTTTCAGCAGAGAAAGTTGAAGCAATTAAATTTAAAGTGCCATCTTTTTCGGCATCTTCTATTTTATATTTTTCCAATAATTCTTCTTTTTTTGCAAATTCTTCTAAAGGAATTTTATTAAGTGGTAATGCATAAAACTCCCTTTGACTATTATTTAATGAATCATTAATTGAATAAAATTGTATTAGGTCTGTTGGATATTTAGGACAAAATCTTACAGCGTTACCACCTTCAACAACTGTTTTGCCTAGGCCCAATACTGCAGAAACAATCCCGTCATTTGGTTCTTGAGGTGGTATTGGATAAAAATTGTAAGATTTAGCAACTCCGGCAATATCAGGATAATATTTATTATTATAATTATTACCTACCATTTTTTGTATTACTACTGCCATTTTCTCTTCTTCAATACGATAGGAAGTATGGGTAATATATTTTCTGGAAGATTTAGTATAGGTGGATGCATAAACTTTTTTTATAGCTAAAATTAGTTTCTCCAATCTAAGTCGGGGGTTCGGATGATTGTTGGGCAGCATATAGGTTTTGTATACACCGGCAAATGGATGATATTGTGAATCTTCAAGTAAACTGGATGAGCGAACTGCTAAAGGTGTTTTCATTATTTCAAGAAATTCTTCAAGCTGATTTAATGTTTTTCTTGGGAATTTTTTTGCACTAATAATTTTATCGAATATCTTTTTATCATCTGTGCTACTCATAACAATTTCAGTAAGATGATTCTCTTCTAAGAACATATCAAATACTTGTGTAGTTAATACAACAGCAGGTGGTACATAAATATTTATATCTTCAAATTGTTCTTTTAAGTTATTATTATTTATAAGCCAATTTAGAAAGCCCAAACCTCTAGCTTTTCCACCAAGTGAGCCACCACCAATTCTTGCAAAACTAGAATCGGGGTCAAATGATTCTTTTTCAAAGTCAGTAATTATTCCTCTTTGTCTTTGTTTTCTGTAAGTTCTTAAGGACTGAATTAATGTATTTCTCAAATCTTCTAAAGATTCAAAATCTGATACTTTTCTTCTACGGAGTTTGTGGGCTAAATAAAATTCTGTTCTCGCTTTTAACCAATTTGAAAAATGATTTCTTTCTGCATGATATTCAATGGATTCTTCAGGAATAACTTTCAATTGTTTTTCAAGTTCTCTTAAATTTGATGCACTTGCAATTTTCTCGCCTTTTTTATTTTGAAAAATAAAATCTCCAAAACCAAAATTGTTATTTATGAATTTTCTAATTTTATCAAAAAGTTGAGGTGAATTTTTTAGCAAAAAAGTAGCTCCAATATTTTCTATTCCATTTTTATATTTATCGTTTTCAGATAGCAATAAAATTGGAATATCAGAATGTGTTTTTTTAATATTACCTGCAATCTCAATTCCTGCTGTTGGGTCTAGTTTTTCTTTATGGAGAAATTCAATATCTGAAATAACACCCAAAACCAAGTTTTGATATTTATCAAAACATTTCCAAGCTTCATCATATGTTGTACAAAGAATAATTTTAGGTCTGGCACGCATTCTTAAAAATTTGTGTGTAAGATTTATTCCTTCAGAAATCAATTTTTCTGATTGATTAAGAATTTCATTATAAAGAAAAGGAAGGAAAGAGGAATATTGTTTTATATCATTTTCAATAAAAATAATAATTTGTACACCAGCGCTTTTGCAGTCATGATCAAGATTTAATTTATCCTCCAGATATTTTACTATGCCAATAATAATTCTAAAATCACCTTGCCAAATAAATATTTGGTCAAACACATCAATATTTTTATTGATTAATAAATACTTTAACTCTTTATTATCGTGCGCAAGTAAAACAACAGGAATATCGATAGAAGATTCTTTAACCAGTTTTGCAAAATAAATGGGATTCATATCTTCTATGTGAAGTGTTGTTATAATAAGATCAAATCGTCTTTCTTGGCTAGCTAACTGTAATGCTTCTTTTCCGCTGGAAACTCTGGTTAATTCAGGGGAGTGATTTAGGCTTAGATCCTGATATTCATTTCTTATAAGCTCATATAATCTACCGTCTTCTTCAAATAAATATAAATCGTATAAACTGGAAACAAGTAAAATATCTCTAATTCTGTAATGCATTAAATCCTGAAAACCTTGGATTCTAGTTCCGTAAACTTGTTCGATCCAAAAGTCATCAAAAGATTGAATATTTTTTTCTTCTTTTATATTCATTTCTAAAAAATATGTTAATTATAATTCGAATTAATTTAATGAATTAATATTTAATTTAAAGTACATTAAAAAAAACGGAGTTCCACCATAAAGTAAAACTCCGTAATTAATTCATTTATTATTATGATATTAAATAATTATACAACTCCTTGATCCATCATAGAATCAGCTACTTTTAAGAAGCCGCCAATGTTTGCACCATTAACATAATTACCAGGTGTTCCAAATCTTTCAGCTGTTTCTTTACAAGTTGTATGAATATTTTTCATTATTTGTTGAAGACGATTGTCAACTTCTTCTTTTGACCAAGGAACTCTCATGCTATTCTGAGCCATTTCTAAACCTGATACTGCAACACCACCTGCATTTGCAGCTTTAGCCGGTCCGTAAAGAATTTTTTTATCTAAGAATACTTTTACTCCATCAAGTGTGGTAGGCATATTTGAACCTTCAGAGACTAGAAATACACCGTTCTTAAGCAAGTTTTTAGCGTCTGTTTCATTTATCTCATTTTGAGTTGCACTTGGGAAAGCACAATCTGCTTTATGATCCCACAATGGATTATAATCAGCCTTAGGATTTATTGGAGTGAATACAGCTGATTTATATTTTGCAGTATATTCTTTAATTCTTCCGCGTTTAACATTTTTAAGGTCCATTACAAATGCTAATTTATCTGCATTAATTCCTTCTTCGTCAAAAATATATCCTGATGAATCAGAAAGTGTAACAGCTTTTCCACCTAGTTGATTAATTTTTTCAACTGTATATTGAGCAACATTTCCGCTGCCGGAGACAAGACATGTTTTTCCTTTGTAAGAATCATTTTTAGTTGCTAACATTTCAGCACCAAAATAAACTACGCCATAACCGGTTGCTTCAGGTCGAATTAGTGAACCTCCCCAGTTTAATCCTTTACCGGTAAGTACACCGGTAAATTCATTTCTTAATTTTTTATACATACCAAAAAGGTAACCAATTTCTCTGCCACCAACCCCAATATCTCCGGCAGGAACATCAGTATTTGGTCCTATGTGTCTAAATAATTCTGCCATAAAAGCTTGACAGAATCTCATAATTTTAAGATCACTTTTACCTTTTGGATCAAAATCAGAACCGCCTTTACCACCGCCCATAGGAAGTGTAGTTAAACTGTTCTTAAATACTTGTTCAAAAGCTAAAAATTTTAGTATACCTAAATTTACAGATGGGTGAAAACGCAGACCGCCTTTGTATGGTCCGATAGCGCTGTTCATTTCAATTCTGTATCCTCTATTTATATGAGTTTCACCTTGTTCATCAACCCATGGAACGCGAAACATAATAACTCTTTCGGGTTCAATTATTCTTTCTAATATTTTAGTTGCACGATATTCCGGATGTTTATCTAAAACTATAGAAAGTGATTCAACAACTTCTTCAACTGCTTGATGAAATTCCGGCTGCGCTGGGTTTTTTGCTTTTACATCAGCAATTAAATCTTTTACATAGTTGGACATATTATTCCTCCATGAGATAATTTTTAAGATTTGTTTTGTGAGAAGGAGCCTTTATTTAGTGTATACATTCTTTAGTAATGTTCCCCTAATTAAGTAAAAAAGTACAATCTAAAAATATATATTATAAACAAGGTTTCAAAATAACGCCGTCATTTTGCTGTCCGTTTATTCTTATTTGTAAAGGATTATCAAAATGCAGATGTTTTGAGAAGTTTTTTTCTTCTTCTGGTTTTTGTGAAAAAAGCCAATCATCAATCTCATTTGCCTGCAATGTAACATTCATAATTAAAATATCGTTGCCGTGTGCTTCCTCCGGGCTCAGTACTTTTCTTATTGGACTGCTGCTGTAAACAGTTAAGATGGGCTGCACAAAATTTGCAGTTATAACTTTGTTTTTTTTAATCAACCCACCTTATTCTTATCTGGATAAACTCCATAAGCTTATCATGCGATACATTATCAAAGAATTCCTTTATGTTTGCTTCTACGATGTGGTTTGCCGGTTGAAACATTATCAAGCCATTTAGTTTTTTTTAATGCTTGATGGCTGTTCCTTTTTGGTCGAAATCCGTATGAGCAGTTCAGGAAGTCTTGCTCATATATGCTCTCTAGTATCCATGTGATTCCACGCTCTACCATTCTGTTCTCAAGTGCCGGTATCCCGCGATTGGTCGTTTTTCTTTTTCGTCTTTCGGTATATATACCCGCTTGGCTGGTATCGGTTTGTTTACACGGCTCGCATCAATACCATTAATAATTATCCCAAAAAATTCATTGGAAATGAATTTTTTGCCGAAGGCCGCTATATAAAATGTTTTATAAAAATATTTTATATAGCTGGGTTAACCCCTGGCAATTTGTAAGAAAAACATATTACTAAAATAACGAATTCCGAGATTTTTATATAACTAACTGATGTTACGCAAAATCTGTTTTTGACTTGCCACGCCCTTTAGGGCGTGGATTAAAAAGACCTCAAAATTCTGGACTTTAGTCAAAAAAAAACCAATTTGGGCTAAAGCTCGGTTTTCGTAGTGTTTTCTTGCCACGACTTAAAAGTCGTGGCAATTCACAAATCATATTGCGTAATGTAAGTAACTAAGTATATGATCTTTATTTACTTACAAATTGTCGGCCCGGAGGGCAGATTTTCCAATAGAAAATCTGGGTTTATTATGCTTACGGCAATTATTTCATCAAAATCATCTTTTTTATAGATATAAATTTATCATTTTTATTTATTGTAGGTTCTGCTATTAAGCGGACAATATAAACACCACTTGCATACTTATTTGCATTCCAGTAAATATTTCTAATTCCGGCGCTTTGTTCTTTATTTATCAACTCGGTTATTATTTGTCCCAGTATGTCGTAGATTTCCAATTTAACATTGCTCCTAAACTGTAATCCATATGTTATTGTTGTAACGGGATTAAAAGGGTTAGGATAATTCTGTTCAAGACTAAATTGAAGTGACGCAGCGGCAACTTCAACTTCTATTTCATCAGAGTATTTGAATGAGCCATCGTTATCAATCTGTTTTAACCTGTATAAATATTTTCCGGCAGAAAGATTTTTATCAATAAACACATATTCTTTTGGTGAATTTGAATTGCCGTGGCCTTGTATAAAGCCGACTTTCTCCCACTCACTTTTTCCATTTTTCTTTTTCCTTTCTACTTGGAATCCGTAATTATTCACTTCCGTACCTGTTGTCCAGCTTAATTCTATGGTATTATTTTTTAGGGATGCTGTAAATGATGTTAACTCTACCGGGAGAGGTGTTCCTCCCGGGTTTTGCCATGCCAGATACGGGTAACCATCATTAAAACCGGCATCCATATACCAGATAGAAGTATTCCATCCGGCATTTGTAAATGTGCTTTGCGTTTTCATTTCGGAAGTAGTTTTCCCTGTAATGCCCGTCGGGTCGGGATCATTAAACCCATCTCCATTTGAAGTGCCTGACGTAGTTGTATTCCAGAAATTATTATTTGTTACGTGTTCGGATTCACCGACCAACCCACCAACAGATGAGGTTCCGGAAACTGAACCTACCGAGTAACAGTTTTCTAATGTAGCTTCAAAATAGCTTTCTCCATCGAAATTAGCGCCTGCAAAGCCGCCGACATTATCATAGCCCGTCACATTGCCGGTTGAATAACAATTAAAAATTTTTACATCATTTAAACCTTCGCCGATAAAGCCGCCGGCAAAGGATGTGCTTCCGTTTTGTGTAACATTTCCGGAGGCATAACTTTTATTTATAGTTACAGTGACACCAGCAACTCCTATTAATCCACCTATACGGTTAAATCCAGACACAGTGCAGCTGCTGTAACAATCAGTGATTGTACTTGTACTTTCTATATCGCCTAATAATCCTCCCGTAAAATTCACTCCTCCTGTAACGCTTCCGGTCGTAAAACATGTATTGAATGAAGAAGATGCATCCGCCCTGCCTGCCATTCCTCCCGTGCTAATCGCGCCGGTAACACTGATACTTGTCAATCCTAAATTACTTATAGCGCTGCCGGAAATCCAGCCCCAAAAGCCGGTATAGTCTGTCGAAGGACGATTAATTTTAAGATTGCTGATGGAAAAACCGTCTCCATCATAGTTGCCGGTAAAGTTCTTGGGGAGATTCCCAATGGGCAAAAATCCGTTGTTGTCACCTGTGCTTGTTCCGTCGTTTGGATCATTGTATAGATCATCATCAGTATTATCGTCTGCATCATCCCAGTGTTGTGTTTCCAATGCGTTAATATTTGCCGTTTGTTTAAAGAAGCTCCCCCATGCCGCGCTGTTTTGAGCGAGCCAGGAAAGATTTGCCAAAGAAGCTATTAGGTATGGAGCTTCGAATGTACCTGAGCCGCCTGGAGCTAACATTGTAGTTTGCGATACCACAGTTGTTGTACATAATAATACTATCAAAAACAAATGAACTATTAATGTTTTCATTTCTATACCATTTAACTTAATTGAGTTAAAAAAACATTATTAGTAAATATATTTTTTGGAAAACAAAAGTAAAGAGTGTGGGTATCTCAAAACATGTTTTGAGATATATACTTGTTTCAAATTGGTTTTGGGAAAATTGCTGTCAGAAGTTGGCAGTAAGCAATTGGCAATAAAAAACTAATTTTGCCAACTGCAAATTGCCTACTGCAAACTAAAAATTTACCTAAAACTAATTTGGTTTGTGTATACTTATAATCATTTATCTGTTGTATTATGAGAATCTTTAAACTGGTGCGGTGTTAAATCTGTTCTCAATTTGAAAACACGGTTAAAAGTAGAGCGGTTATTAAATCCAACCTTGATGTATATATCTTCCAACGATTTAATTTCTTTTGTATTTAAAAGAAATTTTTTTGCTTCATCAACTCTGTATTCATTCAGCATTGTAGTAAAGCTTTTATTAAATAATTCATTTATAACCAAAGAAAGATTTTTTTTGGGGATATGAATTTTTTTTGCCAGTTTATCTAATGTGAGATTTGGATCTTTATAAAGCTTCTTTTCTATAAAAAAGGTTTTAATTGTTTCTGCAATATTATTTTTCTGTGTCTCTGTTAAAATTTGCTTTGTTTTTATAGCGCCATTTTCAGTCTCAAAGTGAGCCGAGAGTTTTTTCATTTTTATTTGTACCGATAAATCATATTGTTTTATCCCGAATAACCCCAAAAAAATAAGATAGGTATTTCCTATTACTTCCTCTAAAACGGCTAATAATTTAACAGGAAGATCAAACAATATTAAAACCACTGCCTCTACCAATTCATAGGAAAAAAACCCAAATACAAAAATCCACAACCATGTGGGGAGATATTCTTCCTCAAGTATTATTTCCCTTTTAGATCTATTAATAGAAACTGCAATTTTGATTAAAGCATAAATAAATATAGCGGCGTTAAGATAGTATAATAAAATTATTATAGTCATTGCTAATGAACCGCTTGAATCAGCAGGAACTTCAAAAGAATTATAAGAAAGAAATTTTACCTTAAATTCATAAGGTAGAGGCAGATAATAACCCCAGATAAAAACTAAAACTATAAGTGTTATAGAGAAGTACTGTAATAATTTCTTTACAGATAAAGAAAAATTCTTCCGGATAATTAATTTTAAGTAAATATAAAAAATCGGATAAAGCGTAAACAAAAGAGGGTAATAAATCAAAAATAATATTGATGCTATTCCATAAATTTTGAGATGCTTAAAGAGAAGAAAAAGATAGACAAGTATAAGAAACACAAAATTCAGAATGAAAACACTTTTCGCCCTCTTATTCGGATGCTGAATAAAGTATAAAAGAACAGTAAAAAGGAATGATATAAAAATCCCAAAAATTATAGATATAAAATAGAAATCAAGCATTTTAATTTTATCATCTTAAGAGATGGGAGATAACTTAAGAATAATTGATATTAACCGAAAGAGCAGAAGGATTTATGGAGCTTCTGCTCTTAACTTGCTTTTATCAAAATTTTTAGATGCCGTTAACGCAAGCGCGCTTGCAGTTATGTTTGTAGTAGTAATAAAACTTGGTGCTGAAGTTTTATTCGACCCGGTAAGCGGAATAAACTGGCAGACAACTTTTTATTAAGAAAATAAAGTCTCTATTTCGTTAAAGAGTTATCATTTTATTTGAATTCAATTCAGGAAACAAAGATGTCATCTTTTCACTGCTCATTTTTTGCGTAAGATGAGTAATTAAGTAAAAAAGTACAATCTAAAAATATATATTACCCAAAAAATTCATTGGAAATGAATTTTTTGCCGAAGGCCGCTATATAAAATGTTTTTATAAAACATTTTATATAGCTGGGTTAACCCCTGGCAATTTGTAAGAAAAACATATTACTCAAATAACGAATTCCGA
>Ga0210044_10001551_pt1 | contig 35026 bp, 33 predicted proteins | sample CryGey13umfilter_2_FD_183959 | JGI IMG/M metagenome (GOLD analysis project Ga0210044, IMG submission 183959) | Groundwater microbial communities from aquifer in Utah, USA - Crystal Geyser 4/9/14 3 um filter (SPAdes) (version 2) | ecosystem: Environmental > Aquatic > Deep subsurface >...
GTCGGTTTTGTTGCATCTTCACTATTGGTTAAAGGGGAGACTACTTTTGTGCTTGTGTCTTTAACAAAGTCTAAAGCTTTTTTTATATCTGGATCATTGTTTATCGGCCTAAATACCAGTGATGATGAAGGGTTTGTACTAATAGGTTGGGTAATATCTTTTGCATAGGTAACTACACCAGTGAGCAGGTTAGCAACGATATATGCAGTAACAGATAATGTAAATATTTTGGACAGTTTCATGAGATATGTATAGCATGAATGCTTGTTTTGCTACAAGAGGCGCGCCTATTTATGGCGATGCGAAGGGGTTTGGGTGAGCTTGTGTGAAGAGTAGTAGTTGGAAGGTTGGTGAAATGAAATATAGTTGATTTTACTTCAGTAAACTCAAAGTTTTGCTTTGCAAAACAGATGGTGTGAAGTTTGCTGAGCAAACTTCTTAACCAAGCTTCGCTTGGTGGGCGAGGCAGGATTCGAACCTGCGACCACGAAGGTATAAGCTTCGCGCTCTAACCGGACTGAGCTACTCGCCCTTAACATTTTCAATTTAAAGTATCATCTACAAGTATCTCATGTGGTTTTTGTTAGAGCTTGCTAAACAAACCAACCCAGACAATATACTCGAAGCAGGTTCATTATACTATGTTGGATCAGGAAAATTTGATTGTGGGGTTGTATTCATTTAGGGCGTATAATTCCGAATGAAGCTTAGTAGGAACCTTTTACAATTAAACTATTTTCTAGGAGAACTGTAATGGAAACACCCATTAGTATTTGTTTCGTTGATACCCTGGCTTTCCTCTTTGGGATACTGGGGAAAGTTCCTGAAGATCCATCACGTGAAGAGGCACATAAGTTTCTAGTGTGAAATCCCGAAATTCATATTCTGTAATGTGGGAATATCTTAAAAGGAGGGAGTGTTGTGATTAGGCAACAGCAGGTTATCGCTTCATGTGTGTGCCCAGGTTGTGGAGGGCGTCACGTCAGGATTTCATTTATTCACACCAATATGTACGAGGCAGCTTGTGTCAACGGGAACTGTCACCATAGTCGGTTGGCAACACCAGATGAGGTTAAAGCTGCACAGGAAGAACCGTCGGTACAAAGAGAGAAGGAACAGTCTGTAGTTAAAGAGGTAGTAAGGTAGTGAATTTCCCGCTTGGCGCATGTCGTCAGGCGGGATTTTTTTGATAAAAACATCGAAAAATAAAAGAGGGGTAACTAGTTTAGGCGTGAGAAAGGTTTGAATTTAGAGCTCTTCTAAGTGAATACTGTTGTTTTCTCCACCATCGGTAAACTCAAGATATTTTTCAGTAGTAGCCAGTCGTTTGTGTCCAGCTAGTTTTGAAAGCATAACAAGGCTTGTTCCTCGTTTAATGTGGTGAGCAATCCATGTGTGACGTAGGTCGTTTACCTTTGCATTCTCAATGCCAGCTTTTTTGTAATAACGATCAATGCTTGCTCGAATGTTTCTAACAAGGAGTGGTTTTCCAGTTCGAGTAACAAAAACATGAGGTGCTTCAGCCTCAGGACGTTCGTTTAGGTATCGTACGATAGCAAGAACAGCAGCTTTGTTAAGTGGAATTCGACGTGCGAGTGTTGTGCGTGAACCTTCAATATTAAGAACCCCTTGTTCCTGAGATTCGTCAATCGTAATGTCACTAATTACTACTTCTGAAAGTTCTCCAATTCGAATTCCTGATTGTAGTAAAAGCTCAATAATTGCATGGGTTCTAACGTCATCTCTTGCTGCATCACGGAGTGCACGGTATTCTGTTTCACTTAAAATACGAGGTGCAGGAATTTCAAATTTTGGGTGAGATATTACTGAGGAAGGATCTTCAATAACATAATCGTTTAATTTTAAGAAACGGAAAAATGTTTTAATAGAGTTGATTTTGCGGGAAATGCTTTTTTTGGTGTATTGTTCGTTTTCAAGAGATTCTAAAAAGGATTTAATGTGTTCAGTTTCAATATGGTGTACGTGTGTTTTGTCAAACGTGTCATTAATATGGTTAAGCATTTGTTCAATATCTTTACCATAGGCAAGGATAGTAGAATCTGCCCGGTCTTCACCAGACAGGTATGCTACAAACTGAGAGTGTGCTTCATCAAAAATTATCATGACTTGGAGAGTTTACCACTCATAGTAAAAACTGTCAATAGTAATAGATATAGGGTATTTTAGAGACCTATAGTTATGCAATTTGTGTCCTAAAGAGATAGTTTGATACAATACCACTACGATGCAAAAAAAAGTAATAATTTCCAGAATTGTTGTCGTTGGATTGCTGTTTTTGGTGTTTAATCTTGGTAAGACCATGGTTCAAACTTATACGGCTAGTAAACGAGTTGGAGAGCTTGATTTGCAGGTTTCACAATTAGAGATGGAGTTTAATAAGATTCTTCAAGAAAAAGAATATAAGGAAACGGATGAGTTTGTCGAAAAAGAGGCTAGGAATAAGTTGCAACTCATTAAACCAGGAGAATCCGTGGTCGTTATTGATCGTAATCAAGAAGCAGTACTTGGTGTGGCCGATGAAAATCCTCGAAAAGACATCTCTCTCCAGGATCAGTGGGCACAACTTTTACTTTCTGGTTTGCGGTTATAAGACAATTTTGGTATCATTCAAGTGCCATAAGGCATGTTTTTTCAGCGCGGGTGGTAGGTCTAGTGATCTTACCAGGCTCATAACCTGGTTAACCAGGTGCGATTCCCGGACCCGCAACCAAGTTTTGCTACGCAAAACTCGTAGTTTGTTTCACAAACTACACAGTGATTTTTATGGTTATTCTCATTTTCGTTTTGATTCTTACTATGATTTTGACATTTATCTCGTTTTAATGAATAGGTGAGGTACAATACGGGCATTGTTTTTTAGGGTATAGTTTAATTAAGTTGTGCCAGGGTAGCTCAGGTGGTTAGAGCGGAGGACTCATAAGCCTCAGGTCGGGAGTTCGAGTCTCCCTCCTGGCACCAAGTTTGTTTTCAACAAACTCTGAGTTTAGAGTACAAAACTCAATATCGCTATTTTCAGTACAGTCACAGACCTGAGGCTACCTCAGTGTTGGGAGTTTAAGTCTCCCTCCTGGCAGCAAGTTTCGCTTTGCGAAACTCTGGGTTTTGTTCCCAAAACCCAACAGAGATTCTCATTACATTATTAGGAATTGCCAAGTAATTTTGGATACGTAATTAATGTTGTTATTGTAGTAAGACTAGATATCGCGTTTTCGTTAGGGTTGTGTACGGTGTGAAGGCGTTCTTGTGCACATTTTTATTCCCCAACAAAAGCCAAAACTATTGGTTTAGCATGGTATACTTAATTTCGTTATAAGGCTTTTGAATCATGGATCCAGAACAAAAAAATAATCAACAATCCAGTAAATCCTCTTCACGTATTCCACAGTTACCACAAAATAAATGGTTTCGGATAGCCCGTGTGTTTTCGGTTTACGTAGCCGTTGCATTAATCATTGCTGTTGTTATTAGTCAGATAAGTGGGGGTTTAGCATTTGATTTTTCTAGTGGTGCAACAGAAGTTGGAATTTCAGATCTCGTCACAAAAATCCAAAACAATAAGGTTACAGGAATTGTAGTTTCAGGAGATACCATAACAGCTACACTTGTCGATGGAACTGAACTTAAGGCTTTAAAGGAGGCTGGGACTAATGTGTATGAAGTGTTCGAACGTGCTGGTATTCAAAACCTCTCTGATAAAACATCAATTGAAGTTAAAACGCCTTTTTTCAATGGATTTCTTGGGGCCGCAATTATAAATATTTTCCCTGTCATCATAATGGTTGTCTTTTTCTTGTTTTTATTTAGGTCCGCCGGACGTGGTGCTGGTGGTGGAATGTTTGAGATGGGTAAATCAAAGGCTCAGCTATTTAATAAGACTACAGCAAAGGTAACATTTAAGGATGCTGCAGGTGTTGCTGAAGCAAAGAAGGAACTTGAAGAAGTTGTTGATTTTTTGAGGAATCCAGAAAAATATCAAAAGCTTGGTGCCCGTATTCCTAAAGGAGTCCTTTTGGTAGGCCCTGTTGGTACCGGAAAAACACTTCTTGCTCGGGCAGTGGCCAATGAAGCAAATGTGCCATTTTATAGTATGGCTGGTTCTGAATTTATGGAAATGCTAGTTGGTGTTGGTGCATCAAGGGTACGCGATCTTTTTAATCAGGCAAAACAAACTTCACCTGCACTTATTTTTATCGATGAGATTGAGACCATTGGAAAAAAGCGAGGGCGTTCTTATATGACGTCACAAGGGGAGCAGGAACAAACACTCAATCAAATTCTAGTTGAAATGGATGGGTTTACCCCTAGTGACAACGTCATTGTGCTTGCTGCCACAAATCGTCCAGATCTATTAGATAGTGCCCTTACTCGCCCTGGTCGGTTCGATCGACAAGTTGTATTGTCACTTCCCGATAAAGAAGGCAGGCGTGAGATTATTGATATTCACCTGAGGAATAAACCTCTTGAGGAAGGTGTCGATCGTAATCGTTTGGCACAAATGACTGTTGGGTTCAGTGGTGCAGACATTGAAAACATGCTTAATGAGGCGGCTATTGCGGCTGCATCACACGATAAAGTGAGTATTGGCATGGAGGACGTATCTGAAGCTATAACGAAAGTTAAATTGGGTAGAGCCCGCACAGGGATCCAATCAGAAGAAGACAAAAAAATGACTGCATATCATGAGGCTGGACATGCGCTTGTTGCAAAAGTATTACCGGGAACAGATACAGTGAATCGAGTAAGTATTGTGAGTCGTGGATTGGCGCTTGGATTTACTGAAATCAATCCTGAAGAAGATAGGTCTCATCAGACCAAGACGGACCTTGAGCATAGGATTGCGGCCCTCTTGGGTGGACGAGCAGCAGAGCAGACAGTTTATAGTAATAGTACGGTTGGTGCACATAACGATCTTGATCGTGCAAGCCAAATCGCTCACAAAATGGTTACTGAGTTCGGTATGAGTTCACTTGGTCCAATTGCATTTTCATACAGTGATCCAATGGGAAATACGACATTTGACCCAACTCTTGATAGTCCACGAATTTCAAATGAAATGGCTGCTCAAATTGATCAAGAGGTGAAAAGAATAATTGACTCAGCTTATGAAATCGCTAAGGACATTCTCGTTAGAGAGCGAAGTGTCCTTGATGCGGTAGTTGAAGTTCTCATGAGAGATGAAACAATTGAAAAAGATGAGTTTGAGGCAATAGTTGCCCAAAAGGGACTCTAGGCTTACCTTTTTGTAGGGTGCGGTAAACGATTAGCTTCCCAAATCACTCACTATTTGAGATCATTACCATATAGTATGAATACCGAAAAGAAACTTGTAATTGTTGATGGGCACAGTCTGTTATATCGGGCATACCATGCACTTCCCCCGCTCAGCTCTTCTCTTGGTGAACCTGTTGGTGCGGTGTATGGGTTTACAAACATGTTGTTTAAGCTGCTTGAAGATCTTAAACCTACTCATGTAGTTGTAACGTGGGATACATCTGGTCCAACATTTAGACATGATAAATTTTCAGAGTATAAAGGAACGAGACTGCCAACACCAGAAGATTTCAAATCGCAAAAAGAGGTTGTTACTGAGATCGTAGATGGGTTTGGAATTGTGCAGATCGGCGTTGAGGGATATGAGGCAGACGATATTATTGGAACGTTGTCTACAAAAGGTGAGACTCAGGGGTTTGAGGTAGTTATTGTTTCGGGGGATAAAGATGTATTACAGCTAGTAAGTGATCATGTTTATGTATACATGCCTCACAAAGGGTTTTCTCAAACAAAAACATTTGATCCAGATGCGGTTAGGGAAGAATATGGCGGCCTTGGTCCTGATCAAATCGTTGAATATAAGGCCTTAAGGGGAGATTCCTCAGATAATATTCCAGGGGTAAAGGGGATTGGTGAGAAATCTGCGATTGCACTACTGTTACAGTATCCAACGATTGACCTTTTGTATAAGAATATTGATGAAGTAGAGCAAAAATTTGCTAAAAAATTGATTGAAGGAAAAGAGTTAGCATATGTAAGCCAGGAGTTAGCTACTATCGTAACGACCGTACCCTTGCCAGTTAGTTTGGATGAGACTTCTTTTGAAACATATGATGCAGTAAAACTACGAACCATTTTCACGAGACACGATTTCAATTCACTTATAAAAAAAGTCATCGGGGAGCCTGAACCAGTTCATACCCTATTCGATATTGCGTCATTGCCAGATAAAGAGACTAATAGTTCAAATTTTGACGTCAAGATTGCGGCGCACTTATTAACCGGTGCATCTGGAAAAGGTACATCTCTAGATTCACTAGCCCTTGAAATCCTTGGACACCATATTGCCCCTGAAGATGCTTTATCACAAGATGAGCGCAATGCAGTAACAAGTGCACTCCAAACAGAGTTAGAAGCTCGGTTTGAACTACTGGAGAACAATATGCTGAAGGTTTTATTTGAAGAAGTAGAGATGCCTTTAAAAAAAGTCTTACTCACGATGGAAAAGTGCGGAATATGTGTTGATCGTGGACTTTTAAGAACAATGACAGAAGAATACGCTAGTAAACTATTAGGAATTGAAAAACAAATTTATGATGCTATTGGACATGAGGTAAATATTAATTCTCCGAAACAGTTACAAGAGGTTTTGTTTGATGAGCTTCATTTGCCAGTTGTGAAACGTACAAAAACTCAACGAAGCACCGATGAGTCAGTATTAGAAAAATTAAAACTCGTGCACCCTGTTGTCTCATTACTTTTAGAATACAGACAAATCCATAAAATTGCTTCAACATACCTATATCCATTACCAGACTATTTAGATCAAAATGATAGGGTTCATACAACATTTAACCAAACAAAAACTGCTTCAGGGCGGTTAAGTTCTGAGAATCCAAACCTTCAAAATATTCCTACAGATCTTGATCTTGGTGTGAGAAAATTGTTTGTTCCTCAGGAAGGAAGCTCATTAATTGTTGCTGATTATAGTCAGATTGAACTGAGAATATTAGCTCATATCACAAAAGATGAACAGCTTAAAGAGTCTTTTGTTAATGGGCAAGATATTCATACGACAACAGCTGCAAAAATCTTTAATGTTGAATTTGATGATGTTTCTGTTGATCAGCGCAAAGTTGGTAAAACAATCAATTTTGGTCTTTTGTATGGAATGGGGTCATATAGTTTGGCAGAACAGTTAGGTATAGAACTATCTGAAGCAAAAAGATACATTAGTGCATTTTTTGATAGTTACCCACACGTTGTTGAGTGGAAAGAAAAACATTTAGCAAATGCTCGTGAACGTGGCTATGTTGAGACAATGTATGGGCGAAGACGATATTTACCAGCACTATCTGCACGGAATAATATTCAAAAATCTGGTGCTGAACGCATTGCGGTTAATCATCCTATTCAAGGAACACAGGCTGACATAATAAAAATGGCTATGAATCGATTGGCAGAGGTTCTGCCAGATGATTCGCATATGTTGATTCAGGTCCATGATGAGCTTGTGTTTGAGGTGCCAGATAAGCAGGTAAATGCTATGATGCATGACATAAAGAAACAGATGGAATCAATTGTTTCTTTAGATGTGCCAATAGATGTTGATGTAAATTCAGGTTCAAATTGGCAGGATGCGAAGTAGTAGGGTTGAACAGTATGGTTAACACACACTATGCAAAATAAATCTACAAAATCACACATTGATCGAATTTTTGAAATGGTGCCAGGAATTTTAACGTGGTTGGTATTAACATCCCCAGTCTGGTTAGCTTTAAACCTTCCTTTTGCAATGGCGTATGGAATTATATTTCTTGATGTTTATTGGCTGTACCGTGCATTTAAGAGCGCAACATATAGTATTTTGGGATACCGGATATTTAAAAAGGTTATAAAGGTGGATTGGTGGAGTAAACTCAAACACGATTTTCCAGACGAACATTCAACTATAGAACATCTTCTCATTATCCCTACCTATAAAGAACCTGAATACGTTATTCGGACAACCTTTGAGGGGATTGCGAACTCTGAGTACGATTTATCACATGTGAGAGTGGTTTTGGCTCTTGAGCAGAGGGAAGATCCTGAGCTTAAGGTGGCAAAGAAAAAAATCGCTGAAGAATTTTCTCATAGAGTTGCCGCAGTATACGTAACTGAGCATCCGGGAGATATTGAAGGAGAAGTGGTCGGTCCTGGTTCAAATAGGACGTGGTCGCTTAATCATTTATGGGAGACTCTTGAGAAGGACATTGATATTGATAATACGATTCTAACAACACTTGATGCTGATTTTGTTGTGCACCAACAGTTTCTTGCTGGTCTTACACATAAATACCTTTCAACAGAAAATGTAAGGCAACGGTCTTTTACCGGTGTCTTTATGTATTCAAATAACTACTGGCAGGCGCCAGCTCCTATGAGAATTATTGCATCTTCACATACGATCAATCAGTTGGCAGAACTCGTTGAGCCATGGAAGTATGTAATTTTTAGCAGTCATTCGCTTAATTTGCGAACACTAAAGGAGCTAGGTTTTTGGTCAACCGACCACGTAAATGACGACAGCAGATTGTACTGGAATGCGCTCTATCACTTTAAAGGTGATTTTGAAGTGGTGCCCCACTGGTTACCAGTATATGGTGATACTGTTTTAGACGATACTCTTGGAAAGTCCTTTACTAATCAGTACAAACAACTTCAAAGGTGGGCGTATGGAGTAGAGCATCGTCCATTTATTTACAAAATGACGTTAAGCGAGAGGGAAATGCCTCTTATCAAACGGTTGGAGCGACTGCTTTTTGTGGTCAGGGCAGACTTGATTTGGGCAACAATTGCCTACATAACAGGGTTTGGTGCACTTATCCTTGTTGCTGTAAATGGTTATTTTAGAGAAACAGTGCTTGGAACAAATTTAGTGTTTTATTCAGGTATAATTCTTACGTTTGCAATCCTTGGATTATTGCCAACAGCAATTTTAAACCATAAGTTATTTCCGCCGATGCCACATACATGGTCAAGACTACGACGATTCATAGGAAATGTTCAGCTTTTAATGACGCCACTTATTCTTATGACATTTGGAACGCTCCCTGCAATAGATTCTCAAACGCGCTTGATGTTTGGAAAGTATTTGTCGTTTAGGGTAACACGTAAACACCGTAAAGATGGGAAAAGGACCGTTATATCATGAGTACCTTTGCAGTCTTAATCACCGCATACAATGAAGAAAAATATTTAGGTCAGGCCCTGTCTTCAATAAAGAATCAGGTTGGTTTACCGACTCCTTTTGCAATAATTGTTGTGGACAACGCTTCAACTGATAAAACTTCGGATATTGCAAAAGAGCATGGTGCAATTGTTGTTTCGGAGCCCCAAAAAGGTATAGCGTATGCACTTAAGGCAGGATACGATTATGTAATTTCTGAAGGATATGATTGGGTCATACAGACGGATGCAGATTCAGCAGTCTCTAATCATTGGGTTGCTTCAGTAGTAAAAGTTATGGACGATCCAGATATTGTAGGAGCTACAGGCCCAACATATTTTTATGATAATTCACCAATAGTAAAGTTCTTTTCTGGAGGAGTGTTTGCGGTATTTGTGTGGGTTCAGCGTTTGTTAACAGGTACGATGCAGTTTGTTGGTTCAAATATGGCAATGAGACTGTCTACATATCAGCAGATCGGTGGCGTTGATATGAGTTTTCAAATAAGTGCTGACGTTGATCTTTCAAAAAGAATGCAGAAAGTTGGAAAGATTGCGTATCTTTTGGATATGAAAGTAGGAGTATCTTCTAGACGGTTTAAGAAACAGCCCCTGAGGGCACTTTATCTATATGCACGGGGGCTTGCCGATACAATTCGCCATAAATCCAGTACAATAGAGCTTGATGATGTCCGATAAATACATATCCCATTTTTCTGATGCCTATCGCCCAAAAATTGATGGAGTATCTGTTTCATTAGAACTATTACATAATGAGCTTTCTCATCGGGACATTGCACACGATGTGTATGTTCCCAAGACCCCAGGGGAGTATACAGATGATGATAATATTTTTAGGTTTAGCTCTATTCCACTTCTGTTCCAACCTGAAATCAGGTTTTCTGTTCCGTTAGATGTCTCAAACTTAAAACGTGCGTACTCTAAGCATTATTCACTCGTACACTCTCACTCTCCTGGACCCATGGGGCTATTAGCTTGGCAGGTTGCAAAGCTACATAGGTTACCACATATTCACACCTTTCATATGTATATCCCGGAGTATGGGCACTACATTTTTGATGGTAAGGTTTTAAGTAAAGACGCTCTTGATGAGTTAAGCCAGTGGTGGGGACAAAGAAGCGATGTCATTATTGCGCCAAGTATGAAAATATACAATTGGTTGAAACGTATTGGTGTAACAAAAGAAATGCATGTGATTCCTAGTGGAATTGACAGAGAATCTTTTTCTGAAGGTCAAACAAATGCTCGATATTTAATAGAGCATGGTTTTGTGAACGAAGATGATTTTGTGCTACTCTTTGTGGGGAGAGTAGCACATGAAAAAGCTATCGGGAAAATATTTACTTATCTTTCACATCTTCCCGAGAGCAAAAGAGTTGGGTTAAAGTGTGTGGTTGTCGGAGGTGGGCCTGAATTGCCAGAATTTAAAATTATGGCAAGTAAGGCGGGATTAGATGGGGTTGTAGTGTTTACTGACTATATACCGGTACCTGATGTAAAACATGCATATGCATCAGCAGATGTTTTTGGGTTTGTTAGTACTTCAGAAACGCAGGGTCTTGTTGTAACGGAGGCAATGGCTGCAGGATTACCATTGTTGATTTCTTCTGATGATGCGTATACGGGAATGTTAGAGGATGGTGAAAATGGCTATGTATCTGATAGTGTGGATTCGTTTAATAAGGGGTTATTGGCATTAATGGGTGATCAGCACAAAAGAAGACAGTTTTCAGCAAAGAGCATTGAATTAAGTAAGCGTTTTGACATAGGTTTTACTATTGAGTCGTTGCTTACCCTTTATGAAAATGTTCAGGATGAGTATAGAGTGTTAAACGGGCCACCTCGTTTTGCGTCAGAGGTAGTTAACCAGTATCGGCAGTATATGCATGATAGTATGAGTGAAATACGAGCTCGTTTGAAAAAATATGTTCAAACCTAATTACCAGATAACAAATAAAATTCTTTTAAGCATAGCATCAATAGAGGCGTCACGGGAATTTATTGAACACGCACCACTTGTTCCTTATTGGGAACGGCAGTTTAGAGAAGATGCAGCTGTTCGTATAGCGCACCATACAACAGCACTTGAGGGAAACCCACTTAGTTTAGAGGAGGCTCGAACAATTTGGGAAGGAGATGAGAGTTTAGTCACAGCACAGACAGGTCACGTTCAAGAAGTTATAAACTATAGGAGTGTTATTAAGTACGTAGAAGGACTTAAAACTACATCAAATCGAATCACCGAGGAGCATCTAAACAAAATCCATGAATATGTTGTAACAAATGTTGTTCCTGAAAATGAGGTACGTGGATATCGGACGGGATGGTATGGAACAAGAAATTCCACAACGGGAGAAGTTTCTTTTGTTGCACCAAATCCTGAAGATGTTTTAGACCTTATTAAGGATTTTTTTGAGTGGACTGCGGGAGAAGAAGGAGACCAAACACATCCAATTTTACGTGCAGGGATAACAATTGCTGAAATTGCTAGAATTCACCCGTTTACTGAAGGGAACGGTAGGTCAGCGCGTGCTTTAGGGACTGCTTCGTTATATCTGGATGGGTACGATATAAAAAGATTTTTTTCTCTTGATGAGTATTATGACCAGAATGCTTCTGGATACTATGATGCGATTCAAACGTACCAAAAGAGTGATGATGTATTAACAACATGGCTAGAATTTTTTGCTTCAGGGTTAGAGATCGAACTCAAACGAGTAAAGGAACGTGTTCTAAAAATGAGTAGAGATCATCAATTACAAAGAGAAATCGGTCAAGTTGCATTAAACGATAGACAGGAGGAGATTTTACAGTATATAGAGGTTAATCATGCGTTTAGGAATGTTGATTTTGAGGAATTATTTCCCAACATAAGTGATGATACGGTACTTAGAGAGCTTAAGGATATGATGGATAAGGGAGTAATAAAAAAAGAAGGTAAAACCAAGGCGTCAAAGTATGTTTTACGCTAAATAATATGAAATTTTCAACGTTTGCGAACTATCTTAGTAGAATTGAGGGTTTAGATTCTCGAAATGAAATTACCGAGCTTCTTGGAGAGATGTTTAGTGAGGCTGGGTCGGATGAAATTAAAGAAATGTGCTATCTTGTGCTTGGGCATCTGGGCCCACCGCACCAAAGGCAGGAATTTGGCATTTCGCAAAAATTATTGCTAAGGTCCATTTCTCTTACTTCTGGTAAGCCTGAGAATCTTGTAGCCACGCAAATGAAAGCTATTGGTGATATAGGGGATCTTACCCAAAATCTATTGGTAGATAATAAGGGGGATGGTTTATCAGTTGAACAGGTTTTTGAATCTCTGCTTGAGATTGCTATATATTCAGGAGAAGGGTCTCAAGAACTTAAGATATCTGGATTGGCAGATTTGCTAAAGTCTGTCGATTCACTTTCCGCTCGATATATTGCTAGGATACCGGTCAAAAAACTTCGGCTGGGGTTTTCAGATATGACTATTCTTGACGGGTTGTCGTGGATGCTCGGTGGTGATAAGAGTCACCGCAAGGAACTTGAGCGCGCATTTAATGTGTCTGCAGATATTGGGTTAATTGCCCAAAAGGTTAAGGGGCAAGGAATTGAGTCACTTAAAGACATTACTGTAACTGTTGGCGTTCCTGTTCGACCTGCTGCGGCAGAACGGTTGCCAACTGCGGAAGCAATTATCGAAAAACTAGGTACTGTTAGTGTAGAACCCAAAATTGACGGGTTTCGGCTTCAGATGCACTTTGAACGTGGTAAGATGCCGCATCTATATTCTCGGAATTTAGAAGATATGTCTGAGATGTTTCCAGAGATTGTTGATGCTTTATCTCAACTTGATGTCACTTCTGTGGTGCTGGAGGGTGAGGCTGTTGCATTCGATCCTGTTACGGACAAGATGCTTCCTTTTCAGGAAACGATGCAACGCAGGCGAAAGCATAATGTTGAGGAAAAAGCCAAAGAGTTGCCACTTAAGGTTTTTTGTTTTGACATTTTATTTTTTAATGGAGACAGTTACCTAAATGTTCCGTATCAAAAGCGCCGAGAGGTTTTGGCAGAGACCGTTGGCGATAGGTCAGAAGCACTGCTTGTTTCAAATAAAACCGTCATATCAACGGCTATTAAACTTTCGGAGTATTTTGACGAGCAGATTGCGAAGGGGCTCGAGGGGATTATGGCAAAAAGACTTGATTCACCTTACGCGGCGGGATCTCGAAATTTTAATTGGATTAAATTGAAAAGAGAAGATACAGGGGATCTTAATGACACGATAGATTGTGTAGTAATGGGATATAAAGCAGGAAAAGGTAGACGAAATAAATTTGGGATAGGCGCATTTTTAGTTGGTGTATATGATAGTCAAGAACAAAAATATAAAACAATTAGTAATGTTGGTACCGGTTTAACTGATGACCAGTGGAAAGAGATGAAATTAAGAGCTGATGAGCTTGCTGTCTCCCAAAAGCCAAAAGAGTACGAGGTGCCTTTGGGGTTAGAGCAAGATGTTTGGCTCGATCCACAGATGGTTGTTGAGGTTTTGGCAGACACGATCACGCGTTCGCCAAATCATACGGCTGGAAAGGTTGGAGATAAGCCGGGTTATGCCCTTCGGTTTCCACGTCTAGTTCAGTGGAGAGATGATAAATCACCAGAACAGGCAACAAGTGTTAAAGAGGTTCGGTCAATGTATAAAAGCGGCTGAGAATTATTCGAACACAGGTTCTTTTCCTTGCATAATATAAGCGAGATTAATGCGGGCTTTCGTTTTGTTACTAGATAAGGGTTTACCTTGGTACTCTAGTTCTCGAGTTTGGGAATTGTATTGGAGATTAGGGTTCCCGAGTTTATTGAGAGCAGGTTCGCGTGCATTTAATGTATCTAGTCTCATATCGTTTCCTGTTCGTATAAGAAATGTTGACAAAACATCAAACTCTTCTTCTAAATCCATTTCTGACAAACTATTGATTTCTTGATTCTCGATGATTGCCAGTGCTCTCTTTTCTACATATTCGGGGTCAGCCTGTTCTACTAATTCGTGTCGAATTGTTGGAATAGATGCTTGTATCAGGTCTTTGTAAAAGCGATAGTTTCGATGTGTTTCTGGAATTGCCATAAGATCTTCGCGGGTATTAAGTAGATTTGTTATTTCTATATTAAGGAGACCCGTTAAGCGGTCTGGGTCGATTCCTTCAGTAGCGTTGGGATTTTGAAGTAAATAAGTTTCAATTGAATAAAAGGTAGGGTCAACCCCTCTTGATTCGACGTTTTTTGCAAATGCAGTTGCAATGCGTTGCGCTTGTTCAAGTCTGTTAACCATGTCCATATGTTCTTCGAGCATTGGTCGGTGTACAATTTTTCCATTACTCATAAAATCAAACCCTACATCATGGGGATTTGGATCCCATTCATACTGATTTTGAGTTGCGGTGTTTGCTAGCAAATTTTCACGATTTACTGCAATTGCGTGTAAGGTATTGAGTTCTTCCATTTGAACTGCACGCATAGTTTCTTGGTTTGGGCCACTATGGGTAATTCTTTCAATATGTGCAAATACTCTTCCGCAATGTTCGACAAACTCCTGGTGGTCTTCGGGGTTGGGCATGCCGTTATTTTTTAGAAATTCTGTGGCGTTACCGAATGTTAGCTGATCATTTTGGGATACCACCTGTTTAAGTTGTTCTAGGTTTGCTGGATCTTGACCCATAAGAGTAATCGTAACGTAACCTTGCTTTAATGTAAAGCAAATTTCTTGATATTGTTATCTGAAGGGTAATTAGATACGATGTAAAGACACATGATATTTCAATCATTTCTAGGTCACAAGCCATCAAAATTTCATGTAAATCCAATTGTTCGTGCGTTTATTATTTCAGAAACATTTTTTTGGGGTGGGATAAATTTTTTGGGGCCGGTATTTGCCATATTTATTGCTAATGAGGTTAGTGGAGGAAGTATCGAGGCAGCTGGTACTGCCGCGACGGTATATTTATTGTCTCGAATGGTATTTGAACTTATAGCCGCACGGTCACTAAACGGTGCTTCAGATGATAAGAAATTTGTATTTGCTGTTGTTGGCATACTCATCGTGTCGATTGCTTACTTTGGTTTTGTATTCGCCTCGAACATTACGTGGGTGTTGATTCTTCAGGCGCTATCGGGACTTGGTTTTGGAATTGTTTCTCCTGCAAAATACGTATTATTTAGTGAACATTTAGATAAAGGCAAAGAATCTACTGAATGGGGAGTGTATGACGCTGTTAGCATGGGCGGGATGGCATTAACAGCAATGCTTGGAGGGTATGTTGCACAAGAGTATGGGTTCAATGTGTTATTTGTCGTAGCTGGGTTTCTCATTTTACTGGGTGCAATGCCATTTACCCTTTTTGTTTGGGCGAATAGGGGAATTAAAAAACAATAATAAATGTCACACACATCTCAAGAGGAACTACAATCTCGGATACATGACGCATGTCAAAGGGTTGATGTCTCTGCTACATATTTTCATTACAAAGATATTGATAGATTAAAGCCGTACAAAATTGTCTCGATCGCTCTTGACGAGGCAACAGAAGAAGTGTGTGTTGTTTATCAAGCGCAGTATGGAGAACGGCTTACATGGATTCGAACGGTACAGGATTTTTGTTCTAATGTGGAAGTAGAAAACGTTGAATTGGCGCGGTTTTCACGCTAAATACTCTTTACAAAACAAACCGATAGTTATAGAATTAGGTTCTAGCACTTACTCAATTGAGATTTCCCAAAGGAGGGAGCGCATGTCGAGTTGGCCTTTTGTGTGGCGGTGGTTGTTTGGTATAGGGTGGATTGTTTTACCCATGCTGAGTTTGAACCTGTACGATGTCAGTATCCGGAATCCCCGTCCGCCAGGGTATTTTGCATATTGGATGATTCCGCTATTTGACATCCTGTTCTTTCCGCTGTTCTTTGCGGTAAGCTTGGGGATTGCAGGGTCATTTGAGTTGGGGGATTCAAGGGAACGTATTGCGCAGTTTGTCGGCATTGTGTCTGCTGTTATTTACGTTTTGTGGTTTTGGAACATGGAAAACAAGCAGCTTGCTATTGACCCATCCAAGGAAAATTGGACTGTGAATATAAATGGGCACAACCGGTATGCGTATGCCCACGCAGTGTTGATGTTTGTGGTGGTTTGGTATACCGTTTCGTTTTTCATTCGTTACGGTATGTTGGCCACTGTGGTTGCTACACCTTGGGTATGGGTGCAGTTTGTTGTTGTGCTAGCAGTTTTCACAACGTGCACAACGGCAGCCTTTGCATTTCCAGGGGAAGTCACCCAACGAGGTTTTGTCAAATTGGTTGGGAAGGCCGATTAACTTTTAGGTTGAGGAAAAGAAGGGGGTGGTGACGACGGTGTCAGCACCCCCTTTCTGTATTTATGGGAGGGTTAGTGATTATGTAATTTCTTGTAAATGGTAAAATATGCCCATGCAAAAAGAAAAAACAAAAATTGCGGTTGGGTTAAGCGGTGGAGTTGATTCATCGGTTACGGCTGCACTTCTTAAAGACCAAGGTTATGATGTTATTGGCGTACACATGCTTCGCTGGGATGATGATATTCCTGGTTGTACGGGGAGTCAGGACAGACAAGATGCATTAAAGGTTGCTAAAAAAATTGGGATCCCATTTCGAACGGTTGATTTTTCTGATTCCTATAAGAAGTATGTTGTCGATAGGTTTTTGTCAGAAATTGAAAAAGGCCTTTCACCCAATCCAGATGTGTGGTGTAACGAGTATATTAAGTTTGGTGTATTTATGGATTATGCGTTAAAGGATCTTGGGGTAGACTTGGTAGCAACTGGTCATTATGCACGTGTTCAAGAATCTGATGGTATATATGAATTAATGATGGGTACTGATATCACCAAGGATCAGAGCTATTTCTTATATAGGCTTACCCAGGAACAGTTGTCGCGCACGGTATTTCCGTTAGGAGGTATGCTTAAAAGTCAGGTTCGTGATCTTGCCCAGTTGCACAACTTAAATACGGCACACAAAAAAGATAGTGTGGGAATATGCTTTATTGGAGACATTGACATAAAAGAATTTATTAAGGAAAGAATAGTTGTTCGTCCAGGAAACGTTGTCTTACAGAGTGGAGAAGTGGTGGGCACCCATGAAGGTGTTTTGTTGTATACGGTTGGTCAGCGAAGTGGATTTACACTCACGTCCTACACAGGAGACCCCTTATATGTAGTTCGCAAAAACATAGAAAAGAATGAGTTGGTGGTTGGGAGAGATTCTGGATCCGAGGTTACAGAACTGTTTCTTACGGATAGTGTGGGTTCAATTATTACAAGTGGTGTTAATCAAAAGATTGGTGCTTCGGTACGAATTCGTCACCTAGGAGAGTTAGTGGGTTGTGAGCTTGTAAATAGTGAAGATGGCACTATTGTTGTTTCTCTAGCAGAACCTGTTAGAGGTGTTTCGCCTGGTCAACATGCTGTGCTTTACAATAAAAACATTGTTATTGGAGGGGGGATTATTGCCCGAACGAGTTGACAGGACTATGAAAGAAGAATAAAATTGGCAACATGCAGCACGAAATGCCAAGGATTCTTGAGGGCGAAGAAATTCTTTACGAAGGGGCGCCTTTACCTCAACTTAAAAAGTATTACTTTTATTCCTATTCACTTCTGTGGCTATTTATGCTTGCTATGACACTTGTTGGGCTTTTACTTTTTCCTTTTGCGTTATTGTTTGCACATGCGATGGCAGGCAAATCATATTGGCAGCGTTACTACTGGATTACAAACAAGCGCATCATAGTTCGAAAAGGTTTATTTGGTTATTCAATAAGTTCTATTCCACTTGAGCGTATTTCAGATGTAATTATTTCTCGAGGTTGGTTTGAGAACTTTTGTGGATTTGGAAGTTTACGAATTCAATCATTAGCAGGCCAGATTTCTTCAGGTGCTGGTGGTTCTGAAGGTGACCTTAAGGCAATTGCTGATCCAGAAGAGGTTCAACATATTATTCTTGAAGCTGTTAAGAAGAATCGTTCAACGGATCGAACTCTATAAGAAGGATCTTTTTTCACCTATTCTCGTTTTCCCATTGACCAAGTGGTTATAATGGGAGTTGTAGTTATTCTAAATAGAATTCTCTAGAAATGGATAATTACAGCAAGATAAAAGTACGTTTACAAATAGATGGTAAATGAACGAAATATTTTAGGTTCTATTTTTTAGAAACCAAATCTCGTTACATTCCTTTTTATAAGTTTTAATTTTGATTTGATATTAGTTTTTACACAGTTAAAAACTAATGCGACCAAATAACTACAATAACAACAAACAATATTTATAGCGATCCTATAGAGCAACAGATTGGTTAGTTTTTAATTTATTAAATTCTAATCACTGCTAAGTTACCCTTAGCAGATTTTATTGAGAGTCTGATCCTGGCTCAGGATGAACGCTGGCGGCATGCCTAAGCTATGCAAGTCGAACGGGTCCGACGTCGTACATCGCAAGATGTATCTCATCGGACTAGTGGCAGACGGGTGAGTAACACGTAGGAACGTGCCTCAAAGTCAGGAATAGCCCAGAGAAATCTGGATTAATCCCGGATAGTCCCATTAAACCGAGAGGTTTTTTGGGTAAAGTGACTAGTTTACTAGTCATGCTTTGAGATCGGCCTGCGTCCTATCAGCTAGTTGGTGAGGTAATGGCTCACCAAGGCGATGACGGGTAGGGGGCGTGAGAGCGCGACCCCCCACAAGGGCACTGAGATACGGGCCCTACACCTACGGGTGGCAGCAAGTAGGAATCATGCGCAATGGGGGAAACCCTGACGCTGCGATGCCGCGTGTGGGATGACGGTCATAATGACTGTAAACCACTGTGGAGTGGGAAGATGATGACGGTACCACTCTAGAAAGCAGTTGCTAACTACGTGCCAGAAGCCTCGGTCATACGTAGGCTGCAAGCGTTGTCCGGAGTTATTGGGCGTAAAGGGTTGGGTAGGTGGTTCGATGCGTCGAAGGTTAAATCTCACGGCTCAACCGTGAATATGCTTTCGATACGGTCGAACTAGAACATCGTAGGGGCTAGCAGAACAGTGCAAGTAGGGGTAAAATCCGTTGATATGCACTGGAATACCAAAGGCGTAGGCAGCTAGCTGGGCGATTGTTGACACTGAACCACGAAAGCTAGGGGAGCGAAACGGATTAGATACCCGTGTAGTCCTAGCCGTAAACGATGGACACTAGCTTGGTGTTCCACTCAGATCTTCATTAGTGGAGGTTTGTGTGGATTGCCAGGCGTAAGCTAACGCGTTAAGTGTCCCGCCTGGGGAGTACGGTCGCAAGATTAAAACTTAAGGGAATTGGCGGGGGCTCGCACAAGCGGTGGAGCGCGTGGTTTAATTGGATGTTACGCCAAGAACCTTACCAGGCCTTGACATGTTTTTCTTAATGCTCTTTCAGAAACGTTAGAGAATCTGTTTAATCAGAGGGAATTCACAGGTGTTGCACGGCTGTCGTCAGCTCGTCTCGTGAGAGGTAGGGTTAAGTCCTACAACGAGCGCAACCCGTACCGTGTGTTGTATCACTCACGCGGAACTGCCCTCGTAAGGGGGAGGAAGGTGCGGACGACGTCAAGTCAGCGTTGCCCTTATGGCCTGGGCGACACACACGCTACAATGGCGCAGATAGCAGGTTGCCACCTCGTAAGAGGGAGCTAATCCCTAAACTGCGTCCCAGTTCGGATTGAGGTCTGTAACTCGACCTCATGAAGTTGGAATCGCTAGTAACCGCGTATCAGCCATGGCGCGGTGAATACGTTCTCGAGCCTTGCACACACCGCCCGTCACATAAGCCGAGTTGGGAATAGCCGAAGACTGCATTTATTGTGGTTTAAGCTAGGCTCAGCGAGGAGTGTGAAGTCGTAACAAGGTGTCCGTAGGGGAATCTGCGGACGGATCACCTCCTTTCTAGGAGTAAAAGGTCTATAAAGTAAAAGCTCTGGTAACTCCCGATGTTGTAAGTCATTATTTATATATAGCTATTCTAAGCAAATTGATTTTGCTATACGAATAGTTTGCAAGTTGTCCCTTTTCGATAATTCGATTTGAGACAACTATAGTGCAAGCGGAGGGTTAAGTACTAAACTTGAATTCTCTATAATTTGTATTCGTACTTTTTATAAAGTCTTTATAGTCGAACTTTTGGACATGTTCTCAAACTGTCCTCGCTGTTACATGCGGTAATGTAACCTACGTGTCCTTCGTAGCACCAAAAGGACCTGTTGCTCTATAGCATTGCTATAGCATTTAACCCACCGAAAGGTGGGTTTTTTGTTGGAAGTAAGAAATAAAAAATTTTAAGGAACATAGAAATATCACTGGTTGGTTATCGTTTGGGCGGTAGAGAGGTTTGTACAGTCCGTTGTATAATGTGTGCTGACAGGGGGCATGTAGCTCAGCTGGTTAGAGCGCTACACTGATAATGTAGAGGTTCGGAGGTTCGAGTCCTCCCATGCCCACCAAGTTTCGGTTACGAAACTCTGGGTTTACGTCTCGTAAACCCAACTGCGTTGTGTATTTGTACAACCTTTGCACTATCTATTTTATATAGTAAAACTCTGAGTATTGCTTCGCAAACTTCACGCGCTTCCTGTTGATTTGCATAAATCGCCCTTTACTGCGTATAAGGATAATAATTAGTCTCAATGATAATTATTTCTGTAGGTTTGCCAACACGCTTTTTCCAATAATTCCAAACATAATTCCGTATCCGAGGAGTCTTAATACCAAACCAAGTTCTTCTGCTAGCGGAAGAATATCAAGAGTGCTAAGAAGATAGTTCCAGTCATGCTGCCCGTATCCAAGAAGTTCTAGTACCTGTCTATTTGCATCAGCAACGTAAACTGCTACATTAACGAGGTTTTGTCCAAGCCACCACCAACCAAATATTTCTCCCGCATCACTTTTTTCCTTTCTAAAGTGCAAGACTACAATTATTGGTGCGATCAGTTGCATTATTGTTCCGCCAATAAACATTACAAATTCATTTCCTACAATTCCGAAAATTACATGACCGGCCTCGTGAAAGAGAAGATTTACATTATCAAGAAAGCTGTTGGCAGAGTTGTGAATAAGCATCCAGAAGGTGTAGATACTGAGTGAAAGGGGGAGTATTAATTGTTTGGTATTTTTTAGGGTCATAAACATACTATGCCAGGTTGGGGATAATTTTAAAAGCTATATTGGTACATCTTGACCATGTGTCTATCGCGTGTCATTATAACTTCATGCAATCTTCAAAGAAGGCCTTCACACTTATTGAACTTCTTGTGGTTATTGTGATTATTGGAATTTTAGTTTCTCTTGGCGTGGGAAACTATTTAGGTGTTGTTGATGATTCTAAATATGCAGCCGCAGAGACTGATATGAATTCGATACGAAAAGCTATGCTTGAATATAAGGTTTTTCATGGTGAGTTGCCTCTTGTTGGTGCAGAAGTCGATACAATTGCAGGTACTGGAGGTACGTGGGCGAGTGTTGTTTCTGCTTTGGTTTCCTCAGGTGATTTAGGAGAAGCAATTAACACTGATCCATGGGGAAATGCATACCATTACCAAGACCACGACTGTAATGCAACGACTGCTGGTCAGAGTTTACTGATAACAGCTGGTCCAGATGGTACAGTAGGGAATACTGATGATTTTCAGGTGGTTGTGACCGAAGGTTGTCTTATTGTTGCGCCAACTTCAACACCTACCCCATAATATTATGCAATGAGTATAGTATTTTTATCCCCAGGGAAGAAATCGTTGATTGCATTGACCCTTTCTTGCATCCAGTGATACAATAGCGCCGGTAATGAAAGGAACTTCGAATAACCGTCTTTTTGTGTTTTCACAAAGCACATAAAGCCATTACAAAACACGAAACCTCGTAATTAAAGGTTTGGTTTTTTTGTTTCTACGGCGTATTCCTTTCATTTATTTTGTACATTTAACATAGTTGGTACATTTAGGTGTACTAAAAATAGCAGAAACCGCGACTAGTATGCTTGGCGTACACAGTTCGCGCTTACGCGGGGCTGTAGCTCAGTTGGCTAGAGCACCACATTTGCAATGTGGGGGTCAGGAGTTCGAGTCTCCTCAGCTCCACCATTAAACTCCTTCAGGAGTTTTTGGCGAGTTTATTAATATAAACTCAATTGGCCTGCGTTAAGAAAATAAGGTTTCGGCTGGTAAACCATAGATGATTGCAGGACGACCTAAAAACAAAAATTCTTTTGTTTTTAAACGTTTTGTAAGATGAACTTTAACAAAAGATGATACGTGACTACACCTCAATTTATGCGAGGGTGTAGTTACATTGAATAATCAAAACACGAAAATTTTTGTCCGGAATTTTGTATTTATAAAAATACATACAATTTCAGAAAGTCTGACAATATCTCGTCAGACTATAAACAAATATGATTCTTGATTGTTCTTGCGTTTCTTATGATTAATTTGAGTTAGTTTACTAACTCATAGTAAAAAACACGTAAGGGCGTACAGTGAATGCCTTGGCGCAATGTACCGATGAAGGACGTGGGAGCCTGCGAAATGCCTCGGGGAGCTGGCAAACGAGCTTTGATCCGAGGGTGTCCGAATGGGAAAACCCACATAGGTAACCCCTATGTACTGTGCACTGAAAGTCCGTTTATTCGGACCATAGGTGGGCAGTGGGAACCCAGTGAACTGAACCATCTTAGTAACTGGAGGAAAAGAAAAAAAGCCGTCTTTAAGACGGAGCATTCCCTGAGTAGCGGTGAGCGAAAAGGGAACAGCCCGTGGATGAAAAACGAATATATTATTAGCTGAACTACCTGGAATCGGTAGGCCATAGAAAGCAAATGCCTTGTAAGCGAAAATAATATATGATTTCCACTTTATGAGTAGCAGCGGACACGTGAAATCTGCTGTGAACTAATTCTTAGGAATTTAAGGGGGACCTCCCCCTAAGGCTAAATATATATTGCGACCGATAGTGAACTAGTACCGTGAGGGAAAGGTGAAAAGTACCCCGGTGAGGGGAGTGAAATAGTCCTTGAAACTGTACGTCTACAAGCAGTCGACGTGGTTAATTTATTAACCACTACGGCGTGTCTTTTGGAGCATAAGCCGGCGAGTAACTCGCTGCCTGCTAGTCTAAGCCATTAAGTGGCGGAGGCGTAGGGAAACCGAGTGGTCTTAATAGGGCCCTTAGCAGGTGGTGGTTAGCCCGAAACCGAGTGAGCTATCCATGTCCAGGGTGAAGGGAGGGTAAAACCTTCTGGAGGCCCGAACCAGTGTACGTTGAAAAGTGCTTGGATGAGGTGTGGATAGAGGTGAAATGCCAAACGGACTCGGAAATAGCTGGTTCTCCTCGAAATGGCTTTAAGGCCAGCGTCTGTGGATTTTATGGTTGGGGTAGAGCTACTGGATGGATGTTGGTGGGCAACTGCTTACGTCCAACCAAACTCCGAATACAACCATCTTCAAGCAGACAAGTTAGTGTACGAGGGCTAAGCTTCGTGCACGAAAGGGAAACAGCCCAGATCGAACGTTAAGGTCCTTAAGTCTTATCTTAGTGGGAAAGGAAGTCGTGTCACTTAGACAACCAGGAGGTTGGCTTAGAAGCAGCCATCCTTTAAAAAGTGCGTAATAGCTTACTGGTCAACTACGTGATGTGGCGCCGAAAATATAACGGGGCTCAAGATAAGCACCGAAGCGACGAATTGGATTTGTACTTGATACAAACTCCAGTGGTAGAGGAGCGTTCTATATGCATTGAAGCCAAACGCGCGAGCGATGGTGGAGCGTATAGAAGTGAGAATGCCGGCATGAGTAACGCAAATCAGTCGAGATTACTGATCACCGAATACCCGAGGTTTCCGCAGCACTGCACATCAACTGCGGGTTAGGCGGTCCTAAGGCGAGGCCGTAATTGGCGTAGTCGATGGACAGACGGTTAATATTCCGTCCCTTCTATAGATGTTCCCATCAGAGACTGAGAACTTTTGTTCTTACGAGAAAATCTGATGATTAATAGTCTATAGGATCCGTACCGTAAACCGACACAGGTGGGTGGGGAGAGTATCCTCAGGTGATCGAGATAACCTTCGCTAAGGAATTCGGCAAATTGCTGTCGTAACTTAGGGAGAAGGCAGCCCCTTCGTATGCTTGCATATGTTGGGGGGCACAAACAAGGCTCAAACGACTGTTTAACAAAAACACAGCTCCCTGCTAACTCGAAAGAGGATGTATAGGGGGTGACGCCTGCCCAATGCTGGAAGGTTAAAGAAGTTGGTTAGTTTCCTCGGAAACAAAGCTGGCGACTGAAGCCCCAGTGAATGGCAGCAGTAACTATAACTGTTCTAAGGTACCGAAGTTCCTTGTCGGGTAATTTCCGACCTGCAGGAAAGGCGTAACGAGTTGAGCACTGTCTTCAGCGAAGGGCTCGGTGAAATTGTAATGGCCGTGAAGATACGGTCTACCTACACCAGGACAAAAAGACCCCGTGGAGCTTTACTATAGCTTGGCATTGATTTAAGAATGTTTCTGTGTAGCGTAGCGAGGAGACTTTGAAGCGTAGGCGTCAGCTTACGTGGAGTCGCCAATGAAACACTCGCCTTTAATATTTTTAAATCTTACCTTGAGCCGTGAATCCGGTTCGGGGACAGTGTCTGGTAGGTAGTTTGTCTGGGGCGGATGCCTGGCAAAAAGTAACCCAGGTGCCCAAAGGTTCTCTTAGTCCGGATGGAAATCGGACCACAAGTGTAAAGGCAAAAGAGAGCTTGACTGCAAGGCTGACAAGCCGAGCAGCAGCGAAAGCTGGGCTTAGTGATCCTGCTTAACTTAGAGGTAAGGAAGCAGCTTATCGGATTAAAGTTACCCCGGGGATAACAGAGTGGTCGCGCCCAATAGCCCGTATTGCCGGCGCGGTTCGCTACCTCGATGTCGGCTCATCGCATCCTGGGGCTGTAGCCGGTCCCAAGGGTTGGTCTGTTCGCCCATTAAAGCGGTACGCGAGCTGGGTTCAAACCGTCGTGAGACAGGTTGGTCTCTATCCGGTGTAGGCGTGTAATGATTTGAGAGGATATTCCGTTAGTACGAGAGGACCGCGGAGTGCGAATCTCTGGTGTATCAGTTGTTTGTCGAGTTTGCTTGCAAACTCGGAGGGCATAGCTGAGTAGCTACATTCGTTTAGGATAAGCGCTGAAAGCATATAAGCGCGAAGCCGACCTCAAGATTAAATCAAGGCCCCTGGGAGAATACCAGGTTGATAGGCTGCAAGTGTACGCGTAGCAATACGTTTAGCTGAGCAGTACTAATAAGCCGTTAGTATTTTACATACTATTGTAAGAAGCGCAGAACAATAAGGAATTATGTTTGTGCGACAAAATTTTTGTGTGATTATTCAATTACGTTAAGTACTTTTATTTGTTGGTGATTTGAGCGATCTGGGTACACCTATTCCACCTTTTGGAGGATTAAACCATACCGAACATATAAGGTTAAGCAGATCAGCGGGGATAATACTTGCGCATTTTAACGCTGGGAAGGTACCTCATTGCCAACAATTAAGAGTGCTTAACGGTCGTATAGTTACCTAGTGGTAACTTGCAAAGCTAGTCAATCTGTTTTTGACTAGCTATATCATCTTTTGAAGTTCACTTACGAGTGAAAAATATACTGTAGTATTCTACAGTAGGAGGTAGGAATATATTTATGGCAAAAAAACCAGTACAAACAATGGCTGACCTTTTAGGCAGCGAATCTTCACTTTCAGTTAAACAACTTACTCGTGGACAAGTACTTGAAGGTACGGTTATTTCGTTAACAAATCACGAGGCACTTGTTGATGTTGGTGCAAAAGCAGAAGGTGTTATTCCAGAAAATGAGCTTAAAGGTAAAGATGTTGTAGAAGGCGACAAGGTTTTAGTGTATGTAATTACCCCTGAAGATCGTCGTGGCCAAATCATTTTATCGTTGAACCGTGCAAAAACTGTTCAAAACTGGAATGTATTGGTCAAGGCGCTTGAAGAGGGAAATACACTTGAAGCAGTTGTAAATAGTTACAATAAAGGTGGATTAATTGTTGATATATTAGGATTACAAGGTTTTGTACCGTTCTCTCACAGTGAAGTTGCAGGTGCATTTGCACAAGTCTCCGATGCTGAGAATCAGGCTACTCTTGAAGGTCTCAAGGGGCAAACACTAAAAGTTCGATTAATTGAACTTGATCGAGATAATGATAGAGTTATTTTATCAGAGAAAGAGGCTCTTGTTGGAGAAGAACTTACCAAAAGAAGAGAGCAGGTTTTATCAATCGAGGTAGGGGCATTGGTTGAAGGTACAATAACTGCAGTTGTTCCTTATGGGATTATGATGTCTATTGATGGAGTTGAGGCGCTTATTCCACAAGAAGAAATTTCATGGGATGAACAGGAGATTTCACAGATATTATCTGAGTTTGAGGTTGGTCAGACCTTAAAAGCTGAGGTTTTATCAGTGGATGAGGAAATGGGTAAGGTTCAGTTATCACTCAAGAGTGTTACAGCAGATCCATGGAAAGAGCTGTCAGATGCTTACAGTGAGGGCGATAAAGCCGAAGGAACTGTTACTAAAATTACCAGTTACGGAATTTTTGTAAGCTTACCAAACACAAGTATTGAAGGTATGATTGCCTTATCGTCGCTTCCAGAAGATAGTAAACTTAAAATTGGATCATCAGTTCCTGTTGAAATTGCTGAAATTGACGTAACTCAAAAACAGCTTGGGTTAGTTTACACGAGTAGTAAAAAGTAATTAGTAACGGAGTATTGCGGAAAAGGGGTGGACTAATGGGTGTGAGGGCAAAGATTTAGTTAAGTTCTTAGGTTCTGAAACTCCCTCCCTCCGGTAGACGGGTACGTTCAGAATGACGACTCAAGGGTTGACAACCGCCTCATACTATCCCAACATACTTGTTACTTGTTACTTGTTACTTGTTACTTGTTACTTGTTACTTGTTCTAAATCATGGCTAAACAAAAAACCATCTATATCTGTTCATCTTGCGGAGGTACAAGTCATAAATGGCAGGGAAAATGCTTTGACTGCGGTGCATTCAATAGCTTCACTGAAAAATCTTCCGAATCCTTTTCAACTCACAAATCAAATGCAGTAGTAAACCCTGTACCGCTACAATCAGTCAAAGGAACTTCATTTACACGCACGTCGGTTGATCTGTTGGGATTGGACGACATGTTAGGTGGCGGCCTCGTTCCCGGGCAAGTGTTACTTTTAGGTGGTGAACCTGGTGTCGGTAAGTCGACTTTACTCATGCAACTTTCTTCTAAAATCCCAACGCTATATATTTGTGGCGAAGAATCGAGTGGGCAAGTGGCTTTACGTGCATCGCGACTTGGTGTTGATAGTACACAAACTGAATTGGTGGATGAGCGAGATGTTGATGCGCTTGTCTCATATCTTGATTCCCGCGAAAAGGGGGATAAACCCCAGCTGGTTATAGTAGACTCTATTCAGTCTGTTTTTTCGACCTCTATACAATCTGTTCCGGGTAGTATTGCGCAGGTTCAATATAGTGCAATTAAACTATCTGAAGTTGCCAAAGGACGTGGTTATATAGTGGTATTTGTGGGTCAGGTAACCAAGAGTGGGTACTTTGCAGGCCCTAAACTTTTAGAACACATTGTTGATACAGTTTTGTCATTTGAAGGCGATAGAAAGCAGGATTTGCGAGTTTTAAGAGTGCTTAAGAACCGGTTTGGCCCGGCAGATAAGACAGAAGTGTATGTTATGGGTGGTGTAGGCTTGGGACTAGCTGACGACTATCTTGCCGAGTTAATAAAGTCCGATAGTGGAGACAGTGCGGGTTCGGTAAAGACGGTAATTATGGAAGGGTCGCGTCCATTGATCGTAGAGGTGCAAGCTCTTAATGCACCGGCGCAGTTTGGAAATGCAAGACGTGTAGTTACAGGTTTGAGTGCAAAACGTGTCCAGATGCTTCTTGCTGTATTACATAGACGTGCTGGAATTAAAACTGATCAATATGATATTTATATAAATATTAGTGGTGGGTTTAAGGTTGACGATCCAGCGCTTGATGTTCCAGTATGTTTAGCAGTTGCATCTGCTATTAAAGATAAACCTGTATCAAGAGAGAATGTGTACTTTGGTGAAGTCGGATTATTAGGAGAGGTAAAGCCAGTTTCCTTTGCTGATAAGCGAAAAGATGAAATCAAAAAGAGGGGATATGAATACAAAGAAGTAGGAAAAAGTATTAGTTCTATAGTTAAGGGGTTGTAAATACGTATTGACAAGTAAAAACCCCAGAGAAATCAATCCTCTGGGGCGTTCTGTTCTGCGGCTAATGCTTCAAGATCCAGTTTTGCGTTGTTGCGAGCGAACGTGAGTAGAGGCAGCAATTCTGTTCGTGGATCGACGGGTTCTTCTCGTTGAATCTTACGTACAATCTCGATAGCTTGCTTTTGCGTAAGTCGTGGGACCATTGGGGCTCTATTACTAACTAAAGTCCGATTGTCTACCATGTTATTAACTCCTTTTCTTCTAACTCATTATATATTCGATTTGCAAGCATTGTTTCCTCACCGTTACTTGTTTGTTGGACTGGTAGTCCCGTTCTGTCATTATACAGCGGTGAGTCACTTTGTGCCGATGGAACAACAAGCATGAGGGGACGAAGATTATTCTTAGAGCAATATGCTTCCATGGCTTGGGCATCAGATTGCATTTTTTCAAGAAGTGCTGTGTTGTTTATCTCTGCCCCCAGCTCTTTAAAATCTGCATCTGTTAACTCATAGATAATTTGATTCGGATCAAATTGGAGATTTAGAGATTTTATTTGTATTGCAAGTGGAGGTTCACCATCCTCAAGGTCAACTATTAAATCGATCTTTGCATGGGTGTCTTCTTCTGGTGTTGGTAAGTAGACAGGGTAGCCGATCTGTTCGGAGAATGCATACGCTACAGCAAATTCTGCCATAAAACCCTTTCTTACCGCTTCATAGTCACTTGTGTCACCGAAAAGCTCTTCATAAAATGCATGAATTTTTTCAACTTCACCCATAACCAGATTGCGTGGAAGGTCAGAAAGGATATGGAGAACGCAGAGCTCGTAAACGATGGATTTGCCTATGGTAGCACCGAGCTCTGGAATTCGAATTTGGTGTTCCTTGAAAAGATCCTTCATTCTTTTTGCTTGTGCTCGCACCATTTCGACAGGAGACTGTTCTTGTTCGGTACGGGCACTCCTGGTTGTGAGTTTTTCGCGACCTTCAACTAGGTTTGTCATTGCACATTCATTCTCTCTCATGTGAGATAAGATATCAAGTTTGCCACTTAATAAACAAGCCTATAGTTTGACTGTTTATTAACTATTTGGTATACTCCCAACCAGTACTTTTACATATCGTGTATGTATAAATAGTTATGTTGTCTTGAGTTGACAGCACATCTTTCCGAGCGATTCCTTTTTTTTCTGTTGAGTGATGTGCGTTAGTGTATTGGCGAATAATAAGAGCATAAATTAATTCTTGTGGATCGTTTGTGTTTTTGTTTTTTGCCAATGCGCTACGGCGCTCAAAAATTCTTATCTAGTTAAAAGGAGAATTGCCCTTGAATTGAACTTTTCGTTTTTCAATCGCAGTACAACCTATCGCAGTTAATTTTTTCCCACCCCCGAAAGGGGTGGGCCCGGATGGTCGTCCGGGTAAATTCCCACAGAGGAGGATTACACCATGACCAACGTTACGCAGATCATCCAGATGCTCTTGAAAGACCTTGAGATTTCCCGGGCTATCGACGCCGAACTTGACTCTCAGGTCAAGGTTGTTTTGGCCCAGAACGTTGAGTGGCAGCTTGTCGCTGCTCTGAACCCCATCGTCCTTCGGCAGCTCTACGGCCTGATTGAGTGGGCCAAGGAGTATTGGTTGGAGGATGCCAGTTTCTTCAACGCTCCCTACTGGAGCGTGAATAAGAAGCTGAAGAAGGCTCATCAGCAGCGCAATCGGGGACACGAAGTGCGGCTGGTCCGCGCCGCGTGGCGCGAGGTCATCCGGGTTATCAAGGCCCTGGACCTGCTGGAGAAGGCTGAATGGGTCGTGGGGCATGTGGATACCCATGTCCCGGCCAAGACAGCTTACAGCAACTACGCGCATCGAGGACATGACTGTCTCTTGGTGGACGGTAGCAAGGCTCTGCAGGCTGCCAAGCATGCATTGGCGATGGCCAAGGTGGCCGCTGAGCAGGCGGGCTTCGAGGTGAAGCCCGATAAGCGATGTAAGTTCGATTACAAAATGACCTTCGTCGGCAATCCCAAGCCGGCAGCGGTTGTTCTCAGTCCCGGGCAGGCGGCGAAGGCGGGTCAGGAGTATGTCCTGGCCTCCACGTTGCAGATGGCGAGCCAGCAACATCAGCTGGCCGCAGCCTAAGAAAAAGGCGCGGGGTAAGTTGATCATAACTTTCTCTGCGTAACAAGAAAGGGTGAGTGCTACTAATGCACTCACCCTTTTTTATGCAATGCGAAAATTCATACCTAAATATGATAGAATCTTCTCGAAGCCGATTGATTTTCATCTCTCGTACATTTTCAAACAAGGAGGGAACGTATGCAATGTTTATATTGCAATAGGTTGATAAACCCAAAGAATAGTACATGCTTTGGTTGTGGCGCTCAGGTCGTTGTTGTGCCAGAGGAGAGGTTGTGGGTATGCATTGCGGAGCTGTTGCAAGAGGCTGAAGGGTGGAAGTTACCACCCGTGAATGTGGTGATCTTTGTAATCACGTGGTGGTACCTCATGTGCATGCGTACGGTTGGCTCCATCACAACTCTACAAATGGCCCCGGATTCTAAAGAGATTCATTATCAGCTGACGGGGGGCTGGTATTGGTTAGGGCGCTTGGCGTTTTATCTCTTACCACTGGTGTTTGTTTTGGTATGTATCGTTTTGACAATCCAGTAAATAATCAAGAATAGAATAATTTTGGCAATTGATAAACAACCGTCTCTCATTGGGGAGGCGGTTTTTTTGTGGGTATATTTCCGGGTTTACTTTGAAATATCGTACAGTTTCTTCTGCCTGTGTGCTAAAATTGCAGCGTTAGAATCTATTCTTGCACGTTCACACATTTCTCAAAGGATAAAACTATGTCTGATAATCCAGTTTCAACCGCCAGGGATTGTATGATCTGTGGCGCACGTCTCAATGCACAGACCGATGAGTGTCTTGGCGAATGTGGGGCACAAGTGCTTGTCGGCACCAAGGAGGGCTTCATGGCAGGCTTTGTTGAGGTTATGGCCAAAGCGGAAGGATGGCGACCTGTCGACATCCCGATCTTATCTGCAGCGGTTGTAATCTGGTACCACACCTGCATGTTCTGGGGTGGGGCACTCAAGGTCAACAATGGAAATCTCGAGTTTCATGAAGTTCATTACCTGTTTGAAGGCCCGCCGTATCGAGTCGGCCAGGCCATTTTCTATCTGGGATTGATCGTCTCAGTGGTAGGCCTTGCGGCTTTCGCCATCTCACTGTCTGACCAGCGCCAAGGGGTTGTCTAATGAAAGGCGAAACTACAAATGATGGCGAGGTGAAAATATTTTCTATGGGATTCACGTTTGGTGTAATTCTAGGAAATGTAATGTTGTCTCCTTTCCAAGACTTTCCAGTTGCAATATTGATTTTCTTTTTCATTATCGGGGTTCTCCAAGCTATCGGTGGGATGAGAACCGGTTTCGGAAGTATTGGAGAGATAGTTGCCAACCTTTTTCTCGGAGTTCTATTTACCGGGTTCGCGCTTGGCTACAAGATTTCGATTTTGAAGGAACTAACCCAAACAACCTATGGTCAAAGCGTTTTAGTTGTGTTGGCAGTGTCGTGGCTGGTAGTAATAGCGTCGATTGTCTACGATCTATGTACCGTTCAAGACAATAATGTACGTGTCAGTATGATTCTGCGCGCTGCAGTTTCAATAGCTTTCCTGATCATGCTTTTCATCTAGAAGCATAGATCAGGTTTTGTGAAGTAAGGGGTGGGTGCCACGAGTGCACCTGCCCCTTTTTTGATAATGGATTTCCCACTATCGGCTTGCAATGATTGAAATGTATAGTACAATACAGACTGTATTACACATCCAGTGTGTTGTTTTGTACTTTTACAACGAGGAGGAAATATTTGAAATAACTCTAGTGTAGAAGATTTCCTTGTCATGCGAGTTTATTGTTATGGTAGGGAATAGTCGTCGAACACACATCGCAGTGCGTTCGTTCCCGTCCCGTTTTTAAGCCTATTTCATCGAAAGGAATTAGCGTCATGCCACAGACATTTGTTAATCTTGTTCGGAGCGCGTTAGGGGAAGCCCGGTTTGAGCTTTTCGAAAAGTACGGGTTGACCATCATATTCACTCCCGGAAATAATGAGCATTCAGAAGCCATGGGAGACATTATCTCCGAGATCATCCACTTACAGCTTTATGTAGTGTTGGTGGTTCTGTTCGCTGGCTCGAATGAAGATCTCCTTCAAGAAGTTCGTGATCAAGTCTTTTTGGATGAGAATCTCCAGCTTCTTTTAATTGCACGCCAAGATGAAAGTGGTGCGTTTACGCTTTCGGTTGAAGAGTTCGACGAGCCTGAGGAGATCGAGGAGCTGGTGGACCCAGAAATTACTGTGGTTACTGCGGTGAGCCCAACATGGAATCCGGCCAGAGATCTAGGAGTAGAGTACGACGAAGACGGCAATCTTGTTGGCCCATATCCGTTCCCTGCGTATTCTGATGTACTTCTGGTCGGCGGACGTCCATCAGTCGTCAGCCAAATGCATCAGCTTGCACGGGCGTCCGGACGCATGCCTATCGATCGTCAACCTCGTCGTTCCACGGTTCTACCGCACGCCTTGCTTGGTTCTCGAAGTTGGGGTGAGTATGCCGAAGTCGGTCTGCTTCGCGGTGACGACTGCTAGTTGGTTTTTAAATTTTTCTTCTCGTTAACAAAAATCGGCCGCCTGGAATTTTCAGGCGGCCTTTTTTTTGTTTTAAGCAGGAAACCCCGCACAAGATTAGCAGATGTTTTGTAACGTAAGGAGGTGAAGAGAGAGAAAATCATACACTTACGTTACAAAACCTCGCAGTGCGGGGATGAATGCGCATAGCTCAGTATTTGCAAACTGAGCTATGCTGTACACATGAGAATTCGGAGGTTGAACCATTGTGTATACCAGGTGATGTACCACATAGTATGGGGTACAAAGTATCGAAGAAAAGTACTAAAGGAATATACCCGAGTAGATTTAGTAAAGAGTGTAAAGAAAGTACAAAGGAGATATCCAACATGGTATGTACATGAGTTAAACATAGACGAAGATCATGTTCATATTGTGGTGGAAGTACCACCAAAGGTGTCAATTTCAAAGGTTGTTCAAGAGATTAAAGTACAGAGTAGCAAAGATCTTCGTCGTAGATATAAGTACATGGATCGAATATATAGAGAAGTTGGGATATGGGAAGTTGGATATTTTGTATCAACGGTGGGATTAAATGAAAAACAAATCAGACAGTATGTTCAGAAACAAGGAGAAGAGGAAAAAGGTGTGGATGTAACAACCGAATACTCATGAGTAGCGGAGCAAAAGAAGCCCCGTAGAAGTCTAGTTTGTATTCAAACTAGTGCACTGCGGGGAGTACGTCACTATTATTGGGGAGAGAGTATAAAAGTGGGACATAAACTATGGGTTAGATGATACAATACGTTTTAGGTTCGTACAGTCGCACGTTTTTATCCAAAATCAGTAGAACGAGGAGGAAATATGATTAGAGTGTATTGTAAAGAGCCAGTCGTTGTAACAGTGACTGGTAATTGGCTGATCGGAGGCCATGGTCAAGGTTTGTATCTTGCAATCGAGACACACGAAGTACGTTCATTTAATATTGATTGTGAGTGGTTTGGTCGAGCACCTAGGCCGGGAGATGTCTATCGAGTGGTTAAGATCTCGCGCATGTCCCCATTGGCTAGTCGTGACGATGAGCGTATCTGGACACTTGAAGCTTTTGGGCTTGAAACGGCTTTTGTTACCGACGCTTATGAAAAAAGTGATGAATTCAAGGATGCGGTATTTGCGGCCTATCGCAAACTGGAGCAACAGTTTCGGGCAGTGAGAGAGCCTCGAGAAGAAGACGTGTAGGAGATTGCAGTAGCATCTCCATTTATAAAGACCAGTAGGCGCGAATGTGCGTTTACTGGTCTTTTTTGTTTAAGAGGAGACTCGGTTGTAAAAATGTCCGCTTAGGTTATTGGGTTTTTAGCTGAAATCCTCTTCCGCGGACTGTCGTTAGATGTGTTGGGTTTGTCTTATCGTCCTCAATCTTTTCTCTCATTCTACTAACCAACTGATCGATTGCTTCGTCACTTACCCCCATGTTTGGATCCACACCCCAAACGGCATCTGCGATTTCGTCACGGTTTACAACCCGGCCGTCTTGTTCTAGAAGATATGCTAGAAGTTTGTATTCGTTAGCCGAAAATTGTGTGTCAATTCGTTTACCATCTTTATAAATTTCCCCTGTAGTTGTGTCTAAGTGGAGTGGTTTTTGAGAACCTGTAATTATGTGCATGAGATATTCTTGAAAGCGTGTGCTAAAAATAGCGCCTTCGTCGGTAAGTATTCCACGCGCTGTTAGTCGAGTTGCATTAGCTTTATCATGCATGGTTAGTTTCATATCACCACAAATCCTGAGTAACGATGTTTGTATTTCGTTCGA
>Ga0210044_10001552_pt1 | contig 35022 bp, 37 predicted proteins | sample CryGey13umfilter_2_FD_183959 | JGI IMG/M metagenome (GOLD analysis project Ga0210044, IMG submission 183959) | Groundwater microbial communities from aquifer in Utah, USA - Crystal Geyser 4/9/14 3 um filter (SPAdes) (version 2) | ecosystem: Environmental > Aquatic > Deep subsurface >...
AATTATTGGAAAATATTTTACAACAGGTGATTACACCTTGGCAGATTCGTATATTTCAGTTATTGAAGCTGTTAAGCACGCGTGTTGGGCTCAAGGTTTTCATCCAGAATTAACTTGGATTGATTCAGGATTATTTGAAAAAGATCCAAACAAAATAAAAACTCTTACTAAATTTCAAGGTCTTTTAGTCCCAGGCGGATTTGGAGCACGGGGAGTGGAAGGAATTATTGCAGCTATACGTTTTGCTCGAGAAAAAAAGATTCCTTATTTTGGTTTATGCTATGGCATGCAGCTTGCTTGTGTTGAATTTGTTCGTCATGTGCTTGGTCGATCAGAAGCTAATAGCACAGAAATTGCTCCTAAAACACGAGAGCAAGTTGTTCATGCGAATTCTTTGCAAGCAAAAAACATTCAAGAGAAAAAATATGGAGCAACCATGCGTTTGGGATCATACGAATGTATTTTGACACAAGATTCAAAGGTTGGTCGTGCCTATGGGGTTTCTCAAATATTTGAACGTCATCGACATCGTTATGAATTTAATAATACCTATCGTTCACTTATTGAAGCAAAAGGATTAAAAGTAGTTGGAGTCAATCCACAAGCCGATTTGGTTGAAATAATTGAATTAGATCATCACCCATTTTTTGTTGGTGTTCAATTTCATCCAGAATTCGAATCTCGTCCATTTAAACCACACCCTCTTTTTTTAGCCTTTACTGAGGCAGCAAGCAAGAGAAAATAGAAGGTCAAGACAGTTGACAAACCATATATATATCACGTATAGTGTTGGCACTTAAACGATAATTATGGCTCATAAGAAAGCAGCGGGTTCGACTCAGCTCGGACGCGATTCTCAATCAAAACGTCTTGGCATTAAAAGACCAGATGGATCCAAGGTTCTAGCAGGAGAGATTCTGGTTCGACAACGTGGAACTAAGGTTCACCCTGGTTTACATGTGCGTCGTGGGGGTGATGATACTCTTTATGCTGCAACCGCGGGAATTGTAAGCTTTTTTAAGAAAAAAGCGGCCAATTTTCACGGGGCGTTAAAACAACGAACGTTTGTCCGTATAGATACAAAACCCAAATCTGAATAAATCATAAAGCCCTCCCGAGTTGGAGGGCTTTATGATTAGTTGTCAGAAGTCATTTTTTTTTGTATCTTAAAGAATTCTATGAAAGTAAAAGATCAAATAGAAAAGGCTCTTGATCGTATTCGTCCTCTTTTAAGTGAAGATGGTGGAGGAATTGAGTTTGTCGACTTTGATGTAGAGACTGGTGTTTTATACGTACGTTTACTTGGGGCTTGTGATGGGTGTCCTTTGGCTCACATAACCTTAACCGAGAGTATTGAAGTGGTAGTAACTGAATCGGTTCCAAGTGTTAAAAAAGTGGTTCAAGTAAATGAAATATTCTCATAATATACTATGAGTGGATGGCGATGGAGAATGAGAGATCGTTGGGATCATGTTTGGAGATCTATGAATAGTTCACCTATAGCATGGTGGATATTTGGAATTTCCTTTCTTTTTATTTTACTTTCATTTATTACTCCTATTTGGCTTTTATCATCTAAACTTGAACAAGGACAATCTATTCCTATTCACTATAATGTTTATTTTGGAGTTGATGATTTTGGATCTTGGGAAAAGATTTTTTTACTTCCCGCACTTGGACTTATTTTTTTTCTTTTGAATTTTACTTTTTATATTCCTTTAATTATAGAACACCGTTTTCTGGCTTTGATCTTAATGTATGGAACATTGTTTATTGAGTGTGTCCTATTGATAGCTATGGGATTTATTCTTTTAATGAATCGTTAATTTCTATGGAATTTGCCCTCGAATCTTTTGAAATGGTTCGTTTTTTTCTTTTAACTGCTCTTGCTTTTGTGGTTGCTATGGTTGCGACCCCTCCATTTTTACGTTTTTTACATCATTACAAGCTTGGAAAAACGATTCGTGATAAAGAAACCGCCCCTGTTTTTGTTTCTCTTCATGCTAAAAAAGCGGGCACTCCCACTATGGGAGGTATTCTTATTTGGGGCACCGTTCTTTTTCTTATTCTTTTCTTCTTTGTGCTTTCGATTTTATTTCCTAATGCAAGTATTTCTAAATTTAATTTTCTTTCGCGCAGTGAAACTCTTTTACCTCTTGGGGCTCTTATAGCCTCTGCTTTTGTTGGCTTAATTGATGATTATTTAAATATTCGCGGCATTGGATCTCATGCAGGAGGTCTGCGCGCGCGTTATCGTTTAATGCTATATTTTCTTATTGCTTGTTTTGGAGCTTGGTGGTTTTCAGTAAAGCTTGATTGGGATATTCTTCATATTCCATTTTGGGGTGATGTTTCTCTTGGTTTTTTTTATATTCCTTTTTTTATTCTTGTGATTGTAGCAACTTCTTTTTCTGTTAATAATACCGATGGACTTGATGGGCTTGCAGGAAGTTCTCTTGTTACCTCATTTGGAGCCTTTGCAATTATTGCTTTTACTCAAGGACGTTATGATTTAGCGATTTTTTGTGGAGCCATTCTTGGGGCTTTACTAGCATTTCTTTGGTTTAATATTCATCCAGCAAAATTTTTTATGGGTGATACTGGGGCTATGTCACTTGGAGTAACACTTGGCATTGTTGCTCTTTTAACTAATACAGCGTTACTCTTGCCGATTATTGGTATTATTTTTGTTGCTGAATCAGCCTCTATTATCCTTCAGATTGGGTTTCGAAAGCAATTTAAACGAAAACTTTTTAGAAGCGCACCATTTCATCATCATTTGGAAGCGATTGGTTGTCCTGAGCCACAAATTGTGATGCGTTTCTGGCTTATTTCTATGGTTGCGGCTGCTTTAGGTGTTTCACTGGCTCTACTTGATGCTCTTAGGGTTTAAATAATTATGTCTTATGACATCTTCTTCCCATGGTTCTGATTATATTTTTTTGGGATTAGTGATCTTTCTTGTTTTGTTTGGTTTTCTTATGTTGCTTTCTGCTTCGGGACCAAGTGGTTATGCTTCTTTTGGAGATAGTTTATATTATGTTAAACATCAGCTGATTTTTGGTTTAATCCCAGGCATTATGGGATTTATTTTTGCTATTTTTGTTCCTTATCAAATTTGGAAAAAATATGCTTGGCCAATTCTTTTATTAACCATCGTGCTTCTTATTTTTGTTTTTATTCCGGGAATTGGTGCTCCTTTTGGTACTTCTAAAAGTTGGATTTCTGTTGCTGGATTATTTTCGATTCAACCAGCGGAAATAGCAAAATTAACACTTCTTTTTTATATGGCTGCTTGGTTTGAAGAGCGGGGAGAACAAAAAGTGAAAGATTTAAAATCTGGATTTTTGCCATTTCTTACAGTACTTGGCAGTATTATTTTACTAATCGGTGCCCAACCTGATATTGGTAGCATGTTTGTGATTGTTGGAATGTCGCTTGTGGTTTATTTTTTAGCAGGGGCTGCTTGGCCTCATTTATTTGCCTTTTTAGCTGCTGGAGTTGGTTTATTATTGCTTCTTATAAAATTAGCTCCATATCGAGCTGCGCGACTTACTACGTTTTTGTATCCAGAGCTTGATCCACAAGGGATTGGTTACCATATTAATCAAGCCCTTCTTGCTATTGGATCCGGAGGATTCTGGGGATTGGGTTATGGACATTCGCGTCAAAAATTTCATTATTTACCAGAAGTTTTTGGTGATTCTATTTATGCTATTCTTGCTGAAGAACTTGGATTTATAATAGCTGTTTTACTTTTAATTTTTTTTCTTTATTTTTTTTATCGATCCATGAGAATTGCTTTTCGATCCCCTGATTTATTTGGAACTTATTTAGTCATGGGAATTGCGGGTTGGATTGTTTTACAAGCATTTGTAAATATTGGATCCATGCTTGCTCTTATGCCAATGACAGGTATCACCTTACCATTTATAAGCTACGGAGGAACTTCTTTGGCTGTTTGTTTAACAGCTGTAGGAGTTATTTTTCATATTTCAAGATATACTAAATAATTTGTATGAAGATTTTATTTGCAGGAGGGGGAACCCTTGGGCCTGTTATTCCACTCCTTGCTATTGCAAATACCTGGAAACAGACAAATCCATCTGTTGAATTTATTTGGGCAGGAACTTCTTGGGGTCCAGAAAAGGCTTTTATTGAGCATGCGCAAATTAATTTTTATTCATTTCCAATTGTTCGTCTAAGACGTTCATTTTCCTGGGAATGGTTTATTTTACCTTGGCGTTTTTTACATGCATGTTGGATGGCCTGGAAGCTTTTACAAACACAACAACCAGATTTGATTGCATCAGTCGGGGGCTTTACAACTGTTCCTTTTATGATTGTTGGATGGGTGTTAGGTATTCCGTCCTGGATCCATCAGCAAGATATGGTTATATCGCTTACAACCAGATTAAGTACCCCGTTTGCAAGCTCTGTAAGTGTGGCTTGGCCATCACTCCTTTCTTTTTTTCCAGCAAAAAAGACCATTCTTCTTGGTAACCCAGTTCGGGAAGAGATTCAATATGGAAATCGAGATCAAGCTCAAGAACAGTTTCATCTTGATTCTAAATATCCAACCCTTCTTGTTATGGGTGGGGGAAGTGGATCTTTATGGATCAATAAACAGATTAGTCAAATTCTTTCCAAACTCCTTGAAAAAATAAATATAATTCATATAACGGGCCAGGGAAAACAAATGGCTTGTACGGCTATAAAAGGACGTTATGTTGTAAGAGAGTTCCTTATGGATGAATTAGCTTGTGCGTATGCTATTGCTGATATTATTCTTTCAAGATGTGGAATGGGATCTATTACCGAATGTGCTGCTCTTCATAAAACAGCTATTTTTATTCCACTTGTTGATTCTCCTCAAGAAAAAAATGCTATGGAGATTAAAAAACAGCAGGCAGCTATAGTCTTGTCTCAAGAAAATACAGATGCGCAAATTCTTAAACAAACAATTTTTGATCTTATTGATCACCCCAAACAATGTAAAATATTAGCTGATCGCATGCATGAGCTTATTAAAACCAATACAAATAAGGCCTTTATTCTTCACTTGGAGGAATTGATCAAAAATAAGGGAAAGAAAAGATAAGAAAAAACGAAATCACCGGTTGATGCCGGTGATATTCGTTTGGTGTTATGATTGTTTTTCTTGCTCCATTTCATTTTGACAAGTTTCACAAATATCCCCCTCTTTTTCTACAGGCGCTTTTCCACAAATTTTGCATGTAGACATAGATTTTTTATAAATAATCTTCCTTCTTTTAGCATAAGGAGTGGGAGGTATTGCGTCAAGTAATATTTTTGTTTATAATCGCCCCGTAGGAAATAATTAATTTTTCTTCATTTGCGCGCTGGTAGCTCAGGGGTAGAGCAGGGGCCTTTTAAGCCCAAGGTCGTGGGTTCGAGACCCACCCGGCGCACCATTCCTACCCAAGGCAGGACTAGATTCCAGAGTATAAAAAGTATTGCTAATTATAGCGATATTTTTTGTTTGTATAAAAGAGTTATAATTTTTGTCATAAAAAAGTGAACAGTGTGAACACTTTTAACACATGAGAAGGGTTTTTGAGATAAAGACGGGATAAAATATTCCGTCTTTTATGATATTATAAATCCATTATGTCTATTCTAAATTATTCAAAAAAATATAGTCAAAAAGTAATTATAACACCCAAAGAACATCTTGAAGCAGAAAAAGATGAATTTAATGGTTTCAAAAAACCAGATTCAGTTATCTTTTGTTTTGAGGGATATATTTTAGAAGAAATAAAAAAGAGAGAAAAGATATCTTTAAATAAATTTTGGACGGGAGAAATTATTTATTTTAAAAATACAAAAAATAAAGTTGCGTTAGTTGGAAATTTTGGTATTGGTGGCCCAGCCAGTTGTCATTTATTAGAAATTTTTATTGCTATGGGTATAAAAAATTATGTAATTGTTGGTCACGCCGGTGGTTTACAAAAGTATAATCCTATTGGAACGATTATTTTATGTGAAAAAGCCTTGAGAGACGAAGGAACATCTTATCACTATTTAAAAGATTCTCGATTCGTTTTTTCTGACAAAAAATTAAATAAAAAGATAGAGAAAGAACTTAAACAAAAAGATAGTTATTATAAAAAAGGTAGCACATGGACTTTAGATTCTATGTATAGAGAAACTTTAGATGAAGTTAATTTTTATTGTAAAGAAGGAATAGATACTGTTGAAATGGAAGCGGCTTCTATGTTTGCTGTTGCTAAATTTAGAAGAGTTCACATGTCGGCATTGTTTGTAATAAGCGATTATATAACATCTCAGAAATGGGAAGAACATCTTTATTCACAAGATACAACAAAAGCTATTTTTCAAAGTATAGAAGTAGCAAAAATAGTTTTAAGTTCATGCTGTTTGTAAAATAATAATTATTTATTTACCATGGGTATTATGACGTAACTTCCCTAAAATTGGTGGTTTTTTAATATAGACACCGTGGAGTTAAATTTTTTTATTAAGATTAAACATAAGTGACTGTGGCTGATAATTATAAAGAATTATGAGTGATATTAATAAGTTTATTGAAAGAGCAAATAAAGCACAACAATTATGGAAGGAAACTTCTTCTGAACAACGAAGTGAGCTTTTAGAAAAAGTCTGCGAAGTGATAGAAGATAAAAAACAAGAGATTGCAAATACCTTCATGAAGAAATGAAAAAGAGTATTGTCGAAGCTTTATTTGATGTGGAGTTTACTAAAGGTGCTCTTTTATTTTTTGCTCAAAATTCGCCATCGTATTTACAACCAGAAGAAGTTGTTCATGATAAAAATATTTATCCAAACAAAAAAACTTTTCTTTATTTTGAACCTATTGGAACTATTGCGGCTATAAAACCTTGGAACTTTCCTTTTGATCTGCCTATTTGGAGTTGTATAGCTCCAGCCCTGATGGCTGGAAATGCTGTAATTCTAAAACCATCTCCCCTTACTACTAAAACAGGAGAATTAATTGAAGATATTTTTCTGCAAGCCGGAGCATCAGAGGGATTGATTCAGACGATAATCGGTGACGATGAAGTAGGAAAAGAACTTGTTCAAGTAGAGGGGATTGATATGATTTCTTTTACTGGTTCTATTAAAACAGGTCACTCTATTGCCAGTGAGTGTGCAAAAATGGGGAAAAAATATGTTTTAGAAATGGGGGGAAAAGATGTAGCAATTGTTTTTCCCGATTGTGACATAAAAACAACTTTAAACGGAATTACTATGCACGGGTTTATGAATAATGGGCAAGTATGCACAAGTATTGAACGGCTTTTAATTCACAAAAATATTTATAAAGAATTTTTAGATAAACTAATTTTAAAAGTTAAAGAAATCACTCCTGTACCTTTTGCAAATAAAAATCAATTTTTAATTGTAAGAAAACAGTTAGAAGAAGCCGTTCAAACAGGTTGCCATATTCTCATTGGTGGAAAAAATTTTGACGAAGATAAAAATATTATTGAACCAACCATTCTTGAATGCATAGATACAAGTTTGGATATTTGGCAAAAAGAAAGCTTTGGTCCAGTTTTGGCTGTTCGTTCTTTTGAAACTGTTGAGCAGGTTATTAGGCTTGCAAATAATTCTATTTATGGACTCGGAGCTTCTGTATGGACAAACAATATCGACATTTTTTCCAGTTTAGCAAAGAAACTTGAAGTGGGAATGGTTTGGCAAAACGAAGCCAACCTTCCTTTTTTAGAAGGAGTTTGGACAGGATGGAAACAGAGCGGTTTTGGTGTTTCTTTAGGAAAACATGGAACGAGAGTTTATACAAAAATAAAACAAATAAGCGAATCTATTTTTTAATTATTTTTATAAGTACGCTTTATTTTTGTTTATGAATGCGAATAGCCTTTCCTCCAATAAGGGCATGAGAAATTTTTTTATAGGCAGAAGATAAAATTCTTTGAAATGTACTTGTAGATGTTTCCATTTTTTTTGCACATGATTTTTGGTCTAGGTTTTCAATATTTTTTAAACGCAGAGATTCAATTTCTTCGAGAGTTAATTCAATTATTTCAAGCTTTGAAATAGGAATTCCCTGCGGTTTAAAATAGGTCACTTTTGGATCAAATCGTATACGACGACATAAGCGTGGACGTGGCATATATATAAATTATTTCGATTAAAATAGTATCTTGAAATTAGAGAAAATACATCTATTTTAAACCGCAAGAAAATTTTAAGTTTTTTATTTTATTTGGTTTGTATTTCTTCAAGTTCCTCGAGACGATTTTTTATGTCTTGTAAATTTTGTTTAAGTATCTTTTTTTCCTGGTTTTTATCTAGACCATTTGACCAAAATTTACAAAATTTTCTCATACCACAAACACCCATTCTTTGTCCATTTGGACCAAGACCTTGAGGACCTGTTCCATTTAAATTTGGCATATTTATATAATTTTATTTGAAAATGTAAAATAAATCGACCTTTATATTATGATAATATACCCATAATAATTTCTTGTCAAAGTATAATTTCTTGTAAATATTTGATTCTACTGTTAATCTTTTATCATATAATAAGACATTGTTCATCTAAATGTTATGGAAAATAGTATACAAGAAAAACAATTAGTCATTCATATTTCTGGTCGTGTTCAAGCAGTCTTTGTGCGTCATAATATTAAACGGATTGCTGAACAATATACATTAACTGGATTTACTCAAAATTTACCTGATGGACGCATTGAGGTTGTGGCAGAAGGAGAAGAAATTTGTTTAAGACATCTTTTAGATTGGTGTTATCGTGGAAGTTTTCTTGCACGGGTCGATAGCCTTTCATTTACTTGGAAACCAGCTTCAAGAGTTTTTAAAAATTTTTCTATTTCAACAAGAGGTCAGTCTATAATAAAAGACGAACATCAAGCCCTTAAACATCTTTCTCGCCGCGTGGTTCGTCGAGTGATTAATAAAGTTCCACAACATTTACTTATTATTCCCGATGGAAATCGACGTTGGGCAAAAGATCGTGGGATGCTTGTTTGGCAGGGTCATGAAGTTGGAGCACACAATACTATCAAACTTGCAGAAGAAGCAAAAAAGTTAGGTATTTCTTTTTTTACGATCTGGGGATTTTCAACTGAAAATTGGAACCGTAATATTATAGAAGTGAAGCAACTAATGTTTTTATTTGAAAAAATATTAGAGGAGTATAAATCATGGTTTATTGATCATAAGATCCAATTTCATCATTTTGGTCGTAAAGATCGTTTACCGAAATCGCTCCTCGAAAGTATTTTGCATCTTGAACAGAAAACAAAATTATTTACAAAATATCATTTTGCTATTGCTTTAGATTATGGGGGAAGAGATGAGCTTTTACGAGCTGTTGAACAAATAAAAGGCTTAACCAATATTGAAGAGGATGATATCTCAAAAGCTCTTGATTCGTATGGATTTCCGGATCCAGATTTTATTGTACGTACGAGTGGTGAACAACGTACAAGTGGAATTATGCCTTGGCAATCTGTTTATGCAGAATTATATTTCTCACCTCTTTATTTTCCAGATTTTTCTCCGGCTGAATTACGTTTTGCTGTGCAAGATTATGAATTTCGCCAAAGACGCATGGGACACTAAGTAATTTTAGGAATAAATTTTTAGAAAACAAAAATCATCGGATTTTTCCGATGATTTTTGATTCATTTAAGAAACTAGCTTTGTTGTTCGGCAGTTGCTGTTTCTTCTTGAGGTTGTGATGAACAGGTTTCGCAAACTTCTTGTCCTTCGACGGCTGGAGCCGTACCACATGTTTTACATGTATCCATAGGTTTTAAGTTCATGAGTTAGTATGTGCTAGGATACGGAATTTTTGATTTTTTGTCAACCTATTTACTTTGTTTTAAGATAATTACATATAGTTATAGGAAAAGAGTGCTAGGTAAATTAACTAAAACAAAATAAAAAAAGATAAAATATGTGGAAAAAAATTTGTTATAACGTGTTTATCTTTTTTTTCTTTGTGATGGTTCTATCCATACAAATATTTTTTTTGTTTCAAATAAACACTCAGACTGTTGGCGAATCTTCTACAGAACTTCTATTAATTGAGACTTTATATAAAGACAAAAAAACAAATCAAGATGTTCAGGATACACTTCAGATAGTTTTTGTTGGGGATATAATGTTTGATCGTCAGGTTGAAAAACAAATACAAACAAAAGGCCAATTTTTCTTATTTGAAAAAATAGAATCATTTTTAAGAGAATTTGATTTGGTTATAGGAAATCTTGAAGGACCAATTGTTAAGAAGGCACCTGATTTTGGAGTACATAGCATGCAATTTGCTTTTGATGCTTCTGTTCTTGAAAGCCTTTCTTTTGCCCATTTTGATGTGGTTTCACTTGCTAATAATCATACTCAAAATATGGGATCAGATGGACTTGAAGAAACTCGAGATCTTTTAAATGCAAGAGACATTCTTTCTGTAGGCGATCCAATTGATTGTCAAATAGATCCAATGAAAGAATTAAATGAGCCTGTTATCCTATTTGCTTTTAATCAGACCTTTCCTTTTAATTGTTCAAATCAAGCGATAGTAAAAATAATTGAAGATGCAAGAAATAGTTTCCCAAATTATTTTTTCATTATATTCATGCATTGGGGAAATGAGTATGAACCAAAGAGTTCTTTGATTCAACAAGAAGCCGCGCATGCATTTATTAATGCAGGAGCTGATCTTATTATTGGATCTCATCCACATGTAGTACAGGAAATTGAATTATATAAAAATAAATTGATTTTTTATTCACTGGGAAATTTTATTTTTGATCAATACTTTTCGAAGGAGACGCAAGAGAATCTTGCACTTGCAATAAAATTAACCGAAGAGCACCTCCAAATAGATCTTATTTCATTAGATTCACATTTAAGCCAACCGTTTATAATGGAAGAAGTTTTAAAGAATCTTTTTTTAGAAAATCTTTCTAAAAAATCAGATAAACATTTATATTCACAAATAGAAAATGGGAGTTTGATCATAAATAAATAAAAACAGGCCTTTCAAAATGAACGGCCTGTTTTTTGCCTTGGATCTTTTGATCCTTAATTTATACTTGTTCTTTTTCATCTTCTTCTCCACCGAATTCTTCTTCAGGCTCTTCTGTGGCAGCACTATCCATTTCTTGTTCATCCCAAACTTCTTCATCTGTTGGATTTGGTTCAAAGGAAGCATTGATCATCATAAAAAATAAATATGATGTAAATCATTATTATGAATTAGATCCTAAAGGCCTTAGGCATGATTATAGTACGTGTTTTAGATATTGGTCGCAACTTTTTGTCAAGAGGAAGTCCTTTAAAAATCAATAGCAACCATAAATAGCTCCTTAAAAAAGGTCTTATTTTAGATATAAAATTGATTTAGCTTTCTGGCTTTGGTTACCAATCTTTACCAAGTCGGTGTTCTTCTAATTGCTGTTGCTTTAATTCTTCTTGATCGACTTTTGGTTCTTGTTGGTTTTTTTGCTCCGTTTCTTCATATTCAGTGTCCGCCAGATGAAAGGGAGACCACATAGTTTTTTTTATGATTTAAAATCAATTTAAAGGTACAATATATAGAAAAATATGTCAACCTAGATAAAAAATGATATAATTAATTTTATCTCTTTCTTTTTGTTATAAGTGGTTATAAAATATAGGAAAGAGTTTTATTAAACCCGGCATTTTTATTCAAAATGATTTTAATCTTCATTTTATTTTTGTGGATAAACCAATTTTTTTTCTTGAATTACACCATTTTTATGAACAATCTCAACAAGAGCGTCAAGCGCTTATTGGTCGTTGTAATGCTATGTTGCGTGAAGCGAAATTAGCTATTTTTGCTCTTCATCGGGAAAAACCAGAAGAAGCAGATTCTCATTTAGATACAGCTCAAACTTTTTTAAAAAAAGTCCAAGAATCATTGCGCTCTCATCCTGAACTTCTTTTTGAAGGATCATATCGAGCGGCTTTGGAAGAATATACTGAAGCACAAATTTTCAAACATGTTCTTAAAAAACATAAATGGATAAAATTAGAAAAACATCTCATGGATCCACCTATTTATTTTGGAGCTCTTTCTGATGCAACTGGAGAACTTGTGCGCTATGCCGTGCGTGGAGCAAGTCAGGGCAATAGAGATCATGCGGAACTTGCTTATAAGCTAGTAGAACAGGTGGTTGAGTTTTTTCTACAAATGGATTTAACTGGTTCTTTGCGACAAAAAAGCGATCAAGCTAAGAAGAATCTACAAACACTCGAACACATACGTTATGAAATGAATCTTCGTTCCTCATTATGATGCATCAATTTACGAAAAGACCTAAAATAGCAGCTATTATTCCTGCATTTAATGAAGAGGCCACAATTGCTTCGGTTGTCTCCATAGTAAAAAATTCGTCATGGGTTGATGAGGTTATTGTAATTTGTGACGGATCTACTGATGAGACAGCTCTTCGTGCAGAAGAAGAAGGAGCAACTGTTTATAGATTGATTTATAATCAAGGGAAGGGTGAGGCTCTTCGAGAAGGAGTTTCAAAAACAAATGCGCCAATCCTTCTTTTTTTTGATGCGGATTTACGTGGATTAACACAAGAACATATTGGGCAACTTGTTTTACCAGTTCTTTATGGTTCAAGAGAGATGAATGTTGGACTCAGAGATCGAGGTTTTTTCTGGACAAAAATAACCAAACATCTTCCTTTAATTGGAGGTGAACGAGCTTTGAGGCGATCTATTTTTACATTTATTCCACCTGAATATTTACAAAAATTTATGGTCGAAAGCGCTTTAAACTATTCATGTCGTTGTCGTCATCTACCATACGGTAGTGTTATTCTTCGCGGTCTTTCTATTAGACGTAAATATGAAAAAGTCGGAATTTTTTTAGCTTTTAAACAATATATTTCCATGTTTTTTCAAGTTATCAAAGGAATGATGGTTATTCGCATGGCTCGATGGGTCGGTATTTTTAAAACGTAATTTTTTATTTTATGCCTATCTCTGCTGATCAAATTGAAAATTTTGAAGGGGCTGTTGTTACAGTTATGGGTCTTGGTCGATATAAACAAGGCAGTGGAATTGGTGCTGCTAAATGGCTTTTGCGTCATGGATCTCAATTGGTTATTACTGATTTAAAAAATAAAGATGAATTAAAAGAATCAATTGATGAAATTATGGGATGGTATGAGATATATCGAAGCACTTATACCGATCGGGAAATTTATCAACCGATTTTTGTCCTTGGCGAACACCATGAGGAAGATTTTACAGATGTTGATTTGGTGATGCAAAATCCAGGAGTACCGCGCGAATCACATTTTGTTCAGCTAGCAAAAGCTCATGGAGTATCTGTTGAAAGTGATATTAGTTTATTTTTTCGTTTGTATAAGTATCCTATTTATGCGGTTACAGGAACTCGTGGAAAATCCACCACCACCGCTCTTATTGGAGAAATGCTTAAAACTCTCCATCCAAAAACTGTAGTTGCTGGAAATATTACGATTTCTCCCTTAGAATTTCTTGATGATTTACTTACAGAAAACCAACCTGTTCCTGTTATTCTTGAGCTTTCATCTTGGCTTATTGAGAGTCTTGAGAATATCAGACGAGGACCAGAAATTGGAGTTCTTACGAATATTTATGAAGATCATTTAAACCGTTATGGCTCCATGGAAGCTTACATTGCTTCTAAAATGTCCATGTTTGATTTTCAAACCAAAGAGCAAAAAGCTGTGGTTAATTTAGATCATCCAATTGTTAAAACACTTCATGAAAAAATTCATTCACAGATATATCCTTTTTCTAAAACATTTATTCCAGAAATAGATGGATGTTTTATTGAAGATAACCATTTAGTTGTTCGTTATCAAGGGAAAGAAGAATCCATTCTTCCTTTAAATGAAATTCGTCTTCAAGGTAATCATAATTATGAAAATAGTTTAGCTGCGGTTATGGTTTGTGTACTTGCAGGAGTGAGTTTTGAAGGAATACGTACAGCTTTACGTACTTTCAGTGGACTTGCTGGTCGACAAGAAGAACTTGGTGATATTGATGGAGTATTTTATATAAATGATACAACCGCGACTTCTCCAGATGGTCTATTGGCAGCTCTTGATCGATTTGGTCCAAATGGAAAAATTATTCTAATTGCCGGAGGAGCTTCAAAGAATCTTTCGTTTGATACGGTTGCAGAAGCAGTTTCTCGTTTATGTAAATTTGTTGTTCTCTTAGATGGCGAGGGTTCAGTGGCTTTTGAAAAAAGTCTTAATAGTCAATTACCAATAACTTGGGCAAAATCTATGCAAGAAGCCGTGCAACTCGCTCGTGCTCAAGCACAGAAAGGAGATATTATTCTTTTGTCCCCTGCAACCGCGAGTTTTGGTTTATTTAAAAATGAATACGATCGAGGCCAACAATTTGTTGAGGAAGTAAATCGGTGGCGTAAGAAATAGACGAAAATAGGATATTTGTATGCTCAAATCTTTACTTAAAAAAGTTGCCCCTGCTTTTATTATCCCGGTTTATCATAAATGGATTGCAATGATTGCTCCTATTGTTTATAGATTCCCTTCGGAAAAAATGGTTGTGATCGGAATTACAGGAACTAATGGAAAATCAAGCACAGTTCAATTGCTTGGACGTTTACTTGAACGCATGGGTTATAAGGTTGGTTGGACATCAACGGCTGGATTTAAAATCGGTGAAAAAGAATGGATCAATGATCAAAAAATGACCATGCTTGGACGTTTTCAAACACAAAAATTTCTTTCGCAAATGGTGCGAGATGGTTGTCAGTATGCAATTATTGAAACATCCTCTCAAGGAGTAGTGCAATCACGTCATCTGGGTATTCATTATGACATAGCCGTTTGGACCAATTTGACACCTGAACATATTGAGGCACACGGAGGTTTTGAAGCATACAAACAGGCAAAAGGACGTTTTTTTGAACATGTTGCAAAAGGAAAGCCTAAATATCTTAATGGAAAAAAACAAGAAAAATCATTTATTGTAAATCTTGATGATCCACATGCTCCTTATTTTTTTGAGTGTTCAAAAAATTCAGGAAAAAAATTTGGCTTTGGATTTGAAGGGAAATCGAATCAAATTGACCAAACCGACGTGTTTACTTATAAAGCAAGTGAAATAGTTTTTTTGCCACAGGAGACAGTCTTTACCTTGCAAGGACAAACAATTTCTACAAAACTCGTTGGATCATTTCAGTTATATAATATTTTAGCAGCAACTGTAGCAGCTCTTGCTCTTGGAATAGATAAGAAATTTTTGTTTGAACAAATTCCATTTCTTGAACCCTTACCAGGAAGACTTGAGTTTATTAGTGAAGGCCAGAATTTTTTGGTGGTGGTTGATTATGCTTATGAGCCATATGCCATACAGGCTTTATATGAAACACTTAAGTTGTTTAATAAGCGTCGAATTATCCATGTTTTTGGTTCAGCTGGTGGTGGCCGTGATAAAGCTAGACGAAAGATTTTGGGGGTAAAAGCTGCGCAAGATGATGATATAGTTATCATTACTAATGATGATCCTTATGATGAAGATCCTATAGCAATTATTCAAGAAATTGCTGATGCAGCTCGTGTTTCAGGAAAAAAAGAAGGTGAAAATTTATTTTGTATTACTAATCGTCAACAAGCGATTAAAAAAGCAGTTGAGCTTGCTCAAGAAGGAGATCTTGTTTTACTAACAGGAAAAGGAAATGAGCCAGTTATGGCTATATCCAAAGGTAAAAAGATTCCATCTGATGATCGTGCAATGGTTCGCGCCTGTCTTTGGGAACGCCTTAAAATTCAAGAACATGAATAAAACCATTGATACTCAATTAAAACAATCAATTCTTGTTGAACTACGTCCAACAATTATTCCGTTTCTGCCGCGATTGGCTTTAAGTTTTCTCTGGATGGTGATCCCATTCTTTTTTATTTTTTTATTTCTTTCCTTTGGTTGGTTTGGGGGTGTTATTTTTTTATTGATTTGGTTTCCAGGAGCATTTTTTGGTCTTAAAACGTGGTTATTTTGGAAACGTTTATCCTATAGTCTTTTAGATCATTCTATTATTTTTTTTCCTGAGAATAAGTCTATTTTATTTCAAGATATTTATCATGTTTCTTTTTCTCTTAAAGGATGGCTTGCTTATTTATTTTGTTATGGAACGGTACATGTTTTCGTAAAGGGTGATCCAAAACCGAGGAATCTTCTTTTTTTACGACACCCATCTCGTATTCAGTCACTTTTAAAAGATATTTGTGAATAAGTTTATCCGTTTTTTTCATTATCGATTGAGTTTAGCTTTGACTATTTTGATTTTTCTTTTTTTTGCTATTTCATTTGGAAAAGAGTTTTTTCGTCGTCATGATATTCAAAAAGAAATACACGCGCTTGAGCAAGAAGTGAAGAATTTAGAGACCATTTCAAATGAACAAGAAAAGTGGCAACAACTTTTACAAACCGAATTTTATGTTGAGCGTGAGGCTCGCCTTAAATTGGGTTTAGCTAAACCCAAAGAGCAGGTTATTATTATAACCGATGAATCATTGAATATTAATGACCAAAATAAAGAACAAAGTTTGAAACTAAACCACAGTCAACTTGAATCAGACCAAATGAACTCTGGGACATTTTTTTCGTCTACTTCATCGAGTATTTGGTATAATCCAATCGCTTGGTGGCATTATTTTTTTTAATGAATGTTTGCCTAAGACTTTAAACATTTGTTATGATCAGAGGCCTAAGCCGATGTAGCTCAGTTGGTAGAGCAATACTTTCGTAAAGTAGAGGTCGTGGGTTCAAATCCCACCATCGGCTCCAGCTATTACTTTATTAAATATTATTTTGTTGATGAAGCGATGGCTGCCCTTGTGGGGTTGCACATGGGTTAAGGAAGGCTTAATTCCTAATTTATATTATTTTTTTTATGAATGATTTATCAAAACCTCCTGTGGTAAATAAAGATATTTGTCGAATTCCTTTACCTCCAGAAGAAGTCATAAAAACAGGTTCAGAACATTTACCAAAGATGTCAGAAATTACCTGGAGGATTTTTAGAATCATGGCTGAGTTTGTGGAAGGATTTCAATTTCTTTCTTCTTCTTCTCGTGAGATAACTATTTTTGGGTCAACACGTCTTCCCCCTGAAAATCGTTGGTACCAAGAAGCAGTTAAACTTGGATCTATGCTCGCACAATCAGGATTCACAGTTATTACTGGAGGTGGTCCTGGTATTATGGAAGCAGCTAATAAAGGAGCTTATGAAGCAGGAGGAGAATCACTTGGATTAAATATTCAACTTCCTCATGAACAGCGGGTGAATCCATATGTTAAAAGAAGCCGTGCTTTTCATTACTTTTTTACCCGTCGTGTTATGTTAGCTGCTTCAGCCCAAGCTTATATCTTTTTTCCTGGTGGATTTGGAACACTAGATGAATTTTTTGAATTAGTAACACTTATTCAAACTAAAAAAGCCCAAGCCATTCCTATGATTTGTGTGGGTAAGGAATTCTGGGATCCAATGATTACGTGGGTTAATACGTATCTTTTAGAGAAATTTCAAACAATCTCTCCTGAAGATACTAATATCTATCAAGTGGTTGATTGCGCAGAAGAAGTATTTGAACTTATAAAAGATTCAAAAGAACGAACGATTTTTTAATTTTTTTACTATCCTCAAACATTGTTCATTTTACAAATTTTGATCTTCAAATTTGTCATTAAATAAGCTCTTTTATGAAACAAACTGAGACAAAAACACTGGTTCAGAAAGCCTATGTGATTGATGTTAATATGGGATATGGTCATAGTCGTGCGGCCTATGCACTTAAAGATCTTGGTGCGGGTCAAGTGATTTGCGCGAATAATTACCATGGTATTCCAAAAGAAGATCGAAATTTGTGGCGTGAAACATGTAAGCTTTATGAGACTGTTTCACGTTTGAAAAATATCCCTGTTTTTGGACCAGTTGTCTTTGATGCCATGGATCATTTTCAACAAATCGAACATTTTTATCCAAGACGCGATCTTTCTAAACCAAATTTACAAGTGTGTCAAAATTATCTTTTCATTAAACGAGGCCTTGGAAAACATCTTATTGAACGCTTAGCCCTATCTCCTTTGCCTATCGTTGCTACGTTTTTTACTATTGCTCAAGCTGCTGATTTTTATAATTACCCAGAGGAAATTTATTGTGTTACCACGGATGCAGATATTAGTCGTAGTTGGGCCCCCATGGATCCTAAAAAAAGTCGAATCAAATATTTTGCAAGTAATGGAAGAGTGGTTGAGCGTTTAAAACTTTATGGAGTCAGAGAAGATCATATATATCTTACAGGTTTTCCTCTTCCTAAAGAATGTATTGGTGGGGCAAGCGCACATATTCTTAAAGAAGATCTTATGCAGCGTATTTGTCATTTAGATCCGCGTGGAATTTTTATCGAACATTATAAAAAAACAATCGCTGCTGAAATTGGAGGTATTTATTGTAAAAAAAGGACAGCTTTGCGTCCTCTTACTATTTTGTATACGGTTGGAGGGGCTGGGGCTCAGAAATCTCTTGGAGTTGAGATTATCAAAAGTCTTTCTAAGCGTATTTTACGTTGTGAAGTTAGGTTAATTCTTATGGCAGGAGTACGGCGTGAAGTGGCTCGTTATTTTACAGAATCCGCTACTCGACTTGGGCTTAAAAGAATGATAGGGAACGGGATCATGATACCTTTTTATAAAGAACGTGCAGAATATTTTGCTGGATTTAATCAGTGGCTTTCGCAAACAGATATTCTTTGGACAAAACCAAGTGAACTTTCTTTTTATTGTGGTCTTGGACTTCCAATTATTATGTCTCCACCAATTGGATCACAAGAGAAATTTAATCAAATTTGGCTTCAATATTTAGGAGCTGGTGTTCCACAAAATGATCCAAGATATACAGATGAATGGTTGTTTGATTGGATTTTTTCAGGAGGAATCGCACGTCATGCTTGGAATGGATATATAGAAGCCCCAACACATGGCACGTATCGTATTGAAGATCACATGCTTGGACGTACCACTATTTCGCATGCTTTACCGCTTATTGTTTAGAATTTTATTATTTTCTATAGATTTTTTTGAAGAAAGCCATTAAAATGAGCCCATAAATATATGGGCTTTCTTTTATGTCATCCCTTTTAGAACAACTTGTTTCAACGGTTGTATCAAGTAAACAAAGAGTAAAACCTTCCCAAGATGAAGATGTTATTACTGTAAGTGAAACTGTTTCTGCGGCTGCTTCTGCGTATGAGACAATGCGCAATTATTTGGAATATGATGAAGAACATCTTTTTAGACGCAATGCGATTCGTCGTATTTTAAAACGACGTTTTGGAGAAGATGATTTTAAAGCATTATCTTCGGATATTATTCACGAACTTATTTGGGCACGTTATTTACCAAATAAGGAAATTTTTGTTCGTACAATTGATGAAGTGGCTGCTGTCCTTGAAAAATATCAAGTTCTTTTTGACGAGATTAGTAACTTGCAAGAATCATCGAGTATTTCATTGTGGCTTATTGATATGCTTTCAACGGAAATTGAATATCATTTAGTTCCTCCTCTTGTAAATGAACAACTTGCTCTTTTTGCCTATCAGAGTCTTAAACAACGTGTTCAATGGTCTGCCACAGCAATGGCTAAAGAAGATGAAGATCTGGCTTTATATATTGGTGTTCATCGATGTATTTTTAAGTCTAATCTTCCAACCTTGCGTTATCGGATTTTTCTTTTATATTATCCTGATTGGAAAACAAATCCTTCATCAGATTTTATAAAACAAATTGCAAAAAATCTTCCTCTTATTCACACAACCATTGAACGGGTGGTTAATCATCCATTGCGAGATGTAGTTTTTCGAGCTGTACAACGACACGCAATCAATTATCAAATTCTTTTAGATTTAATTGAAAAAGATCCAGAAGGTTTTTTTACTCTGGTATCAAATCAATCTGCATTTGAAAAAGAAATTAAAAAAGCAGCTGATCATCGCTATCAACAATTTTATGTTCGTTTGCGTCGAAGTTTGGTGCGAGCTGTTATTTTTCTATTTTTTACCAAAATGATTCTCGGAGTAATCATCGAACTTCCGTATGATGTATTTATTCTCAAAACAACGAATTACATTCCTTTATTAACGAATATTTTCTTTCATCCTTTTATTTTAGCTGTGATTGGTCTATCAGTTCGTATTCCAACCAAAGCAAATACCGAAAAAATAACTGAAGAAATTTTATCTCTTTTAAATATAGGTGGGAAACCATGGGTTCTTCTTATTAAGAAACGTCGAGAATGGCCAAGAGGATTTATGGGAGGTGTTTTCCATGGAATTTATTTACTTTTATTTGCCCTAACAATTACGATTATTTCAAGTATCTTACGAGCTCTTGATTTTAATTTTGTCTCAATTTTTATCTTTTTATTCTTTTTAAGTTTAGTGCTTTTCTTTGGACTGCGACTTCGTGGAGGTCGTCGGGAAATGGTTATTGTAGAAACTGGATCCGGGGCTTTCTCAACTCTTATTGATATTTTCTTTTTGCCGATTATTCGTTTCGGTCGGTTTATTTCCCTTAATGCACCACGAATTAATATTTTCCTTTTCTTTTTGGATTTTATTATTGAAGCTCCGTTTAAAGCGCTAATTCGTTTAATTGAAGGGTGGCTGGCATTTTTAAAAGAAAAGAAAGAGGATATTTAGTATGTCTAAAACCCCAAATTACGATGCTAAGGTCAAGGCTATTCTTGATGCAACCATGCCAGGTGAGCGGGTTTGTGCTTTAACTGGTGAAAAGTGGAATATGACAGAGGAGGAGATTTCTTGGTACAAGAAATTTAATGTCCCGCCATCCAATTTATCTCCACTTACTAGAATGAGTATCCATGCTTCGTTTGGAACATGTTTTCAATGGTGGTGGCAAAAACATCCAGAAACAGGAAAACCTGTTCTTACTTGTATTCATCCAGCATCAGGTATTCGTGTTTTACCTGATGAAGAATGGTATGAAAAAGATTTTTCCTCTATTTTTTTAGAATTCAATTTAAAGAAACCATTTTTTGAATCCATATATCATCTCAGTCGTTCTATTCCTATAATGGCGACTCGTAATAAAGAAATTCCTGTAAATTCTATTAGTGTGGTTTCTTTAGGAGATGAAAATGATGTTTTAACATTTGCCTGTAAAGCAAAAAATTCACTTTTTTCTATTGCTATGATGAATGGAGAATCTTCATCAGAAATTGTTTTTTGTAATACTATTATCAATTCTTATAATTGTCTTCATAGTGATCAAATTTTTAATAGCCATTTTATTCGTGACTCATTTGCTTGTTTAAATAGTTCGTTTCTTTTTGATTGTCATAATTGTGAAAATTGTTTTGGAGCAGTCAATCGACGTCATGCAAAATATATTTTTTGGGAAGAATTATTAAGTCAGGGCGCCTATGAAAAAGAAATGCAAAAAATAAATTGGACATGTCGATCAAATCTTGAAGCAGATAAAAAACATTTTTATGATCTTATAGCTACCAAAGCGATTTAGCCAGAGAATTTTAATATAAATTCCTCTGATTGTATTGGGGAATATTTGATTAAATGTCTTGATTGTCATTATTGTTATGCATGCAGCAGTAGCCCACAACATTGTTATTGGTGTAATTTTTGTTTTGATGCAACAGAAAATTGTGCTTTCGTTGACGGGGCAACAGATGCTTCTTTTTGTTTTTATACAGGTGCGGCTTTAGGTTCTTCAAATTGTAAATTTTGTTACACTGTCATAAAAAGTACCAATCTTGAATATTGTCTTTTTTGTCATCATTGTATGGATTGTTTCGGTTGTGTTGGTTTGAATCATAAACAATTTCATATTTTTAATAAACCTTATACAGAGCAAGAATATTGGCAAAAGGTGGATGAGCTTAAGTGTGTAATGTTTGAGCGAGGAGAATATGGAAATTTTTTTCCGTCTTCTCACGCAGCCTCTCAATTTCTTGAATCTATGGAAGCCGCTATGCTTGGGGTACAAACAAAAGAGATGGGAAAAAAAATAGGAGCAAATTTTTTTAACACAAAAACAGATGGAGCTGTTGGTAATATTGATTCAACTGATTCTTACTCTTTAGCAGATATTCCTGAGTGTATAGACGATGTTTCAGATGAATGGATTCAAAGACCAATTTTTGACCCATCTATTGGTAGAAGGTTTGCCTTTTTTCCTCAAGAGTTAAGTTTTTATAGAAAAAAACAGTTAGCAGTTCCTAATAAACATTTTATATTACGGGTTCGTGATCTTCTTGCAGAATGTAATGTTGGACAATATGAAAAAAAGTTTTGTGGAAAATGTCAAAAAGAACTTATTATTGCAAAAAATTTAAAATACCAAGACCGAATAATTTATTGTAAACCATGTTATCTTAACTACTTAGAACAAAATGGTTAGTCTTATGTCTAAAACCCCAAATTACGACGCTAAGGTCAAGGCTATTCTTGATGCAACCATGCCAGGTGAGCGGGTTTGTGCTTTAACTGGTGAAAAGTGGAATATGACAGAGGAGGAGATTTTTTGGTACAAGAAATTTAATGTCCCGCCATTGAAATTTTGTCCAAAAGCTATTTTTTGGAAAATGTCTCTTTTCTGGCTTACGTTTAGTTGGTGGTGGAATAAACATGCACAGACAAATAAACCAATTCTCACATATATCCATCCTGCTACAGGTACCAGAGTTTTACCAGATAAAGAGTGGTTTGAAAAAGATTTTACAAGCGAAGGAAAAGAAGTGATTTTTGATGAGTCTTTTATGAGGCAACTTCATGCCTTACAAATAAGAGTTCCTCTTTTAGCAAATCAAAATATTAAAGAGCCACACAAGAGTATTTGCATGTTTTCTTTTGGAGATATTGAGAGCTATTTTGTCATGTTTTCACAAACCAAAAATACTTTTTTTTCAAGTTGTGTTTCACAAGTAGAAGATTCATCAGAAATTATTAATGGTGTTTCCATTGCAAAATCATTTGATGTTCTAGATTCACAACGTATTTATAATGGAAAATTTATTCGTTGTTCATTTGATTGCATGAATTCCTCTTTTTTATTTGATTGTCGCAACTGTGAATATTGTTTTGGAGCCACAAATAAACGTAATCGTAAGTATCTCTGGTGGAATGAGCAACTTTCAAAAGAAGAATGGGAAAAGAGACAAACAGAGGTGAATTTTCGTTCACACAAACAAATAGATCAACTGGTTTATCAATTTAAAACAATTATTGGTACAGAAGCGATTTGGCCAGAAAATTTTAATGAGCAAGCTATTAATTCAACCGGTGAATATTTAACAAATGTAACCAATGTAAAAGAATCATATCTTTGTCTTAATGGGGTTCACGATTGTTTTAAAGTGATATTTTCGTTTGGTGATAGTCATGATTGTGCTTTTTGCACAGGGCATACAAATCTGCAATATTCTTTTTGTGATGTAAATGGAAGATATTCTTTAGGATTAAAATACACAAACGGTTGTCAAAATTCTCAAAATCTCGAATATTGTGTTCAGTGTTTTGATTGTGAAAATTGTTTTGGTTGTGTTGGTTTATATAGAAATAAATTTTGTATTTTAAATAAAAAATATACAGAAGAAGAATATTGGCAAAAACTTGATCAAATAAAGACCTGGATGTTAGATCGTGGAGAATATGGAGAATTTTTAACACCTGATATGTCGTTTAATCCATTTTCTGATTCTGGAGCCCCTATTTATTTGTGTGCTGATGATCAAGTATGTAAATTATTAAATGCATTTGATTTTGATGTCAGTGCTGATGGTGCAGACGGTCTGAGTTTGCAAGATCATCATAAAGCAAAAAATATTGAAGATATTCCAGATAATATTGATGAACTTGATGCAGATGATTGGGTTGGAATTCCTATTTTTGATCGCGGACAAAATCGTTATTTTGCTTTTCTTCGGCCAGAAATTGAATTTTATAAAACTTATGGTATTGCTCCGCCCAATCGGCATTATATAGCGCGCATGAATAATAGAACTAAAGAATCAAATGCTGGTATGTTTGAGCAAACAACTTGCAAAAAATGTTCAAAAGAAATAACTATTGCCCTTAATCAAACTTATCCAAACAGACTAGTTTACTGTAAAGAATGTTATTTGAAATATTTAGAAGAGAAGGGATGAGATTTTTAATTTTAATGGATTGCACAAATATCCTGTGTATTGCAAAATAGATGTATTTTATGAGACGTCGTATTTTTCAGAAAATTTTATTTAGTCTAATAGCTCTTTTTTTATTTTTTTCTTTTCTTATTATCTTGCTTGAATTTATTATTCCTTCAAAACAAGATATTACATTTGGTGTTACTTTTAGTCCTTCTTATGCCACTTATCTTGGACTAGATTGGAAAGAAATTTTTCAAGCAAGTTTAGATGAACTCAAGGTACGTCATTTTCGTATCCCTGTATATTGGTCATCTATTGAACCTTCACAAGGAAAATTTATCTGGGATGATCTTGATTGGATGATCGAACAAGCAGATGCATCTGGAGCCAAGATTTTTTTAGCTATTGGGCGAAAAGTTCCAAGATGGCCTGAATGTTATACGCCTGATTGGGCAAAAAATCTTTCCACTGATGAGCAAGAACAAGCTCTGCTTTTTATGCTTGAGCAGGTAATAGAGCGTTATCAATCACATCCTTCTATTGAACAATGGCAAGTTGAAAACGAGCCATTCCTTAACTATGGAGAGTGCCCGTCTCCAAACCACAATCTACTTCAAAAAGAAATTTCAACCGTACGCAAATTAGATAATCGTCCAATTATTCTTACGGTAAGTGGTGAGCTTGAACCTTGGAATCGTAGTATTAGACACGCAGATATTCTTGGTATTTCGATTTATAGGCAAGTCTATCGCCAAGGCATTGGGTATTTTTCCTATCCGATTCCTGCTTCATTTTATCGTTTACGTTCAATGATACTTTCTGCTATATATAATCGTCCTATTATAGTAAGCGAACTTCAGATGGAGCCGTGGTTTTTTAAATCATTTGATCAATTTTCTTTAGAGGAGCGTCGAAAACTTTTCACAGTTTCTGAATTTGAGAAACGTATTGAGTATGTGCAACGAACCGGATTTTCACAGGTCTATTTATGGGGGGTTGAATGGTGGTATGCAGAAAAAAAGTGGCAAGATGAGAGCTTATGGAATTATGCAAAAACATTATTTCCTTAATTTATATGACGCTATTAAAATCAAAAAGTTCTTATGATGTAATTGTGATTGGGGCAGGATCTGCTGGATCATCTGCAGCTTTAAGGGCTCGTACTTTTGGTACCTCTGTCTGTTTAATTGAGGATCAGTATTTAGGCGGCGATTGTCCAAATTATGCATGTATTCCAAGCAAAGCACTTTTTGAGGGCACAGAATTACTACGAATGGTTCGAAAGGCAAAAATGTGTGGAATACATATTAGTGGACTTGAAATTGATTTTCAGAAAATGATCCAATCAGTAAGAAAAGTTGTTGATCAAGTGACTGGTACTCCTTGTGGACAAGCTTATCAGGATTTTTTTCAAGCACAGGGTATTCATATTGAGTTTGGTAAAGCTGTATTTGAAGATGAACATACGGTCATCATTGAAAAAAAGAACGATAAAATACGTCTTAAAGCCAAAGCATTTGTGATTGCTACAGGATCTAGTTTATTTATTCCACCTATTAAAGGCATAACAGATATTTCTTTTTTAACCTATAAAGACATTTTAAATCTTTCAAACATTCCAAAATCATTAGCAATTATTGGTGGAGGACCAGTTGGTTGTGAATTTGCCACTTTTTTTGGGGCACTTGGTAGTAAGGTAAGTTTAATTTCGAAAACCACCCTTTTAGATCGAGAAGATTCATTTATCGGATCATTTGTTGAGGATCAACTTGAAAAACAAAAAGTTGAAGTTTTTACAAATACAGAAATTCAACGAATTTTTATGGCGCGAGGTTCAATTTATGGCATTGAATTGAATAATTTTGAGCATCAAGAAAAAACTATTGCTTGTGAACGGATTTTGCTTGCCACAGGCAAGCATGGAAATATTTTAGATTTAAATCCATCTAAAATAGGATTGCAAACAACCTCGCGTGGATATATTTCGGTTTCATCCAAGCTTCAAAGCCATGTAAAGCATATATTTGCTGCAGGTGATATTACAGGCGGATTTCAGTTTACTCATACTGCTCATAAAGAAGGACAGATAGCTGGATATAATGCTGCTTGTATAGCCCGTAGGAAAAAAGGTTTAAAAATTCTTGATGAACGAGTGGTTCCACGAGTTATATTTGTTCATCCAGAAGTAGCTTGTGTTGGTTTAAGTGAAGAAGAAGCAAAAAAGATGTATCAATCTATTCGTGTGGTTACTATTCCTTTGGAAAATTTGGGTCGATATGTGGTTGACCGTGAACCAATTGGGTTTATAAAGATGATCATTCAAACAAAGACACGTACGATTTTAGGAGCCCATTTGATTGGACCACGAGCTGGAGATATAATCCACGAAATAGCTCTTGCAATTCATTTACAAATAAAAGTTGATGTTTTAGATGAGATGATCCATGCATTTCCAACATATGCAGAGGCAATTACAGAAGCTGCTAGCCGCTTTTAAATTTGTTAAGTCCCCAACTTTCTAATTTCTTCTTCTTAATTCCTAATTCTTACTTCTTATTTCTATGTCCTTCCTCTTTAGTGCTTTGCTTGTTTTTTTGCTTATTTTTCAATTTTTCCTTCTTTTTATTCTTTTAGCCATTGTAAGTATTGTTTTTTCTTCCATTGTTTCTGTCCCTTGGGTACCAACACATAGCCGAATTGGTCGACAAATGTTTAAACTTGCTGATTTACAACCAGAAGAAATAGTGGTTGATTTTGGTTGTGGAGATGGATCATTGCTTATTACTGCAGTCAAAGAATTTGGAGCAAAAAGGGGAATAGGCTATGAACAACAGCTATTTGTAAGATGGCTTGGAAAATTACGTGTTCATTTGGCAGGGCTTTCTGGAAAAATAGAAATTCGTAAAGAAAATTTTTTTAAAGTAGAATTTCCTAAAGAAGTTCATGTTGTAGCAAGTTATTTATTTCCAAAAACACAAGCTGACCTTGAACCTTTATTACGTAAAGCCTATCCAAAAGGAACGCGAGTAATCAGCCGAACGTTTACTTATCCAACCCTTGAGCTTATTAAAACAGAAAAAAATTATAAAAATGAGAATCTGTATTTATATAGATTGTAGAATAAAATAGATATTATGGATAAAGAAATTGTTCTAGATATTGAAACACAAAATACTTTTCAGGATGTTGGGGGTTATGATACATCGAAATTAAAAATTTCAGTTATTGGAATTTATTTTTATGAAACAGATGAATATGTTGCTTATGAAGAATCGGAATTTCCAAAACTTTGGTCGCGTCTTGAACGCTCAGGACGACTAATTGGTTATAATAGTCGTAGTTTTGATATACCGATTATGAATCATTATTATCCAGGAGATTTGTGTCGTTTTCCTCAGCTTGATATTTTAGAGAAAATTCAACAAGCTCTTGGTTTTCGTTTAAAATTAGATGATGTGGCTGCTGCAACCATTGGAACTCATAAATCAGGCCATGGTTTACAAGCAGTTGAATGGTGGAAACAAGGAGAGATTGAAAAAATTAAGAAGTATTGTCTTGATGATGTAAAAATTACAAAAGCAGTTTATGAATATGGTTTAAAACACCATGCTTTAGCTTATGAAGATCGTCTAAGTGGTCGTCGGGCGATCCCTGTTGAATTTCATCCAGAAACACCTGAAGAAACTCATTCTGTACCTGGTGGAATTAATTTGACCATGCCATTTTAGCCTTAAATAGGCCTGGCCTAAATTTTAAAGGAAGTAAATGGATGACAATCATTTTTATAGCTTATTAAAGGTAAAAAGAAGTGTCGTTTTTTAGGAAAAAATGTGGATAAACATTCTTTTTGACGCTCGAGTATAGTGGGAGTACACTAAGGACAAACCACATGGATTTTGTGGTGGGGGAGAACGATAAATAATCCTCGCGTGGGGGTTGTTTTTTCGTCTCAGGAGTATTTTAATTTGTAGTATTCTTTTTTATGAAACATGAGACAAAAATCCAATCAGAGAACACCGCAGAGATAGCTTCTGTTGTACCAGGTAAAGCCATTGAAGCAGTATGGGAATTTGTTACATCCGTAAAAACAGTTGAAAAGCGTAATCAAAAACAAGAGTGTTTTGAACCACATAAAATTCAATCCTCTCTTTTAAAAACAATGGAAACCGCAGGATTAAAAGATCGTGCATCATTAAGTGTTCAAATAACTGAACAAGTTATCTCTCGTCTTCAACAATCATTTGATGGTCATACCACTCCTTGTACAAATGATATTCGCGATATAATTATACTTACCTTGATTGATCACAATCTTATTCATGTTGCTAAAGATTATAGTTGTTATCGTGTCCGTTTGTTTAAACAAAATCAGCCAGTTCCTCAATATGGAAACGGTCTTTGCATTGAGCCGTTTTTTTCAAAATCAAAAGAACATCCATTTGAGAAAATACACTGGGAATATCGAGATGCGATTATTACTGATGCAAAGGGAAAAATTGTTTTTGAACAGAAAAAAGTAGAGGTTCCTTCGTTTTGGTCACAGTCTGCAACAAATATTGCGGTTTCAAAATATTTTCGTGGCAAAGTAGGTGGTCAAGATCGAGAAATTTCGGTTAAACAACTTATAAGTCGAGTTACTAAAACAATCACTGATTGGGGTCGTTTTGATGGATATTTTCAAACATCACAAGATGCAGACATATTTGAAAATGAACTTACTCATATATTAGTTCATCAAATGGCTTCTTTTAATTCACCTGTATGGTTCAATGTTGGCATCTACGATCACCCACAATGTTCAGCTTGTTTTATTAATTCTGTACAAGATGACATGCGTTCTATTTTGAATTTAAGTGTAACTGAAGGCATGCTTTTTAAAGGAGGATCTGGGACAGGCACGAATATTTCTTCTTTGCGTTCCTCACACGAATATTTAGGTGGTTCAAATGGAAAAGCATCAGGACCTGTTTCATTCATGCGTGGATACGATGCATTTGCAGGAATTATTAAAAGTGGAGGAAAAACACGTCGAGCCGCAAAAATGGTTATTTTAAATATTGATCATCCAGATATTGAATGGTTTATTCGATGTAAAGCAGATGAAGAGAAAAAAGCATGGGCGCTTATGGATGCAGGATATGATGGATCTATTGATGGGGAAGCTTATGCATCTATTGCTTTTCAAAATGCCAACCATACCGTGCGAGTAACTGATGATTTTATGCGTGCATTTGAAGAAGATAAACCATGGGTAACCCATGAGGTAACTACAGGTAAACCATCTGTAATTTATTCCGCGCGTGATCTTATGAAAAAAATAGGTGAAGCAGCTTGGCAATGTGGTGATCCTGGTATGCAATACGATACAACCGTCAATGATTGGCATACGTGTAAAGTGTCTGGGCGTATCCATGCCTCAAATCCATGCAGTGAATTTATGTTTTTGAATGATTCTGCGTGTAACTTAGCATCTGTAAATTTGCTTGCTTGTCGAAAAGATAAAGATGGAAAAAAGGTATTTGATTTAGAAATTTTTAAAAAAATTAATGAAACCATGATTACAGCCATGGAAATTCTTGTAAGTAATTCTAGTTATCCAACACCCTCTATTGAAAAAAACAGCCTTGATTTTCGACCGCTTGGTATTGGCTATGCTAATCTAGGTGCTTTGCTTATGAGTTGCGGTTTTGCCTATGATTCTCATGAAGGGCGTCATATGGCAGCAGTTATTACTTCTTTACAGACCGGTTACGCCTATAGACAATCCACAAGAATAGCTAAAACAAAAGGCCCGTTTACGTATTTTAAAAAAAATCGATCGAGTTGTCTTGAAGTTCTTGAAAAACATAAACAAGCAACTGAACATTTTTTATCATCAACCGCTATTTCTGCTCAATGGGTTCAAGAAGCAAAAGATGTTTGGTATCAAGTTATAGAAGACGCCACTCAGTTTGGTATTCGTAATGCCCAGATTTCTTTGCTTGCACCTACAGGCACAATTGCCTTTCTTATGGATTGTGATACCACGGGTATTGAACCAGATATTGCCTTGGTCAAATATAAATGGTTGGTAGGTGGTGGGCTTATGAAGATTGTAAATCAAACAGTTCCAGAGGCGCTTCAGGCTCTTGGTTATTCATCTTTGCAAAAACAAGAGATCATGGACTATATTCATGAGAACGATACGATTGAAGGAGCTCCTCATTTACATGATGAACATTTATCGGTTTTTGATTGTGCGTTTAAAGCAAAAAATGGGAAACGAACGATTCATTATATGGGACACCTTCGAATGATGGCAGCAGTTCAACCATTCCTTTCTGGAGCTATTAGTAAAACTGTTAACATGCCACATGAAGCTACTCCGGATGATATTATTCGTGTTTATCAAGAAGGGTGGAAAATGGGCTTAAAAGCTATTGCAGTCTATCGAGATGGATCAAAGCGCCAACAAGTGCTCACTACATCCAAAGAGACAGATCAGTCAAACAAAAAAAATGAAATACAAAAAGAAAAAACCATTGGGGATAATCGTTCTCAAGCTCGTCAGCCACTACGACGTCGTTTACCAGATGAAAGGCGCTCTATTACTCATAAATTTATGGTTGGAAATCACCAGGGATATATTACAGTTGGGCTTTATGATGATGGAAAACCAGGTGAACTATTTATCACTATGTCCAAAGAAGGAACAGTGATTAGTGGTCTTATGGATTCATTTGCAACCTCTGTTTCTATAGGGCTTCAATACGGTGTGCCTCTTCAGGTGCTTATCAATAAGTTTGTTCATACTCGTTTTGAACCTTATGGTTATACTAATAATCCAAAAATTCGTATTGCTAAATCACTTGTTGATTATATTTTCCGTTGGATGGCATTAAAATTTTTAAGTCAAGAGGAGCAACATCTTATTGGTATTAATGAAGAAGATTCTGATGTCCACCTTCAACCTTCTTTGTTTAAAACAGATGATATGTTAGAAAAAACACCTACAACCTCCTCATCTACGACATTTGATAATCAATCAGATGCACCAGCTTGTGGAACATGTGGATCAATCATGGTGCGTAATGGATCTTGCTACAAATGTCTTAATTGTGGAGCCACTAGTGGATGTTCATAAATTTATGAAGCATCCGCGAGGATTTCTTCATATTTATACAGGTGATGGAAAAGGAAAAACAACCGCTGCACTTGGATTATTACTTCGAGCTATTGGAGCTCAAAAGCATGTTGCGGTTGTTTTTTTTGATAAAGGTGGAAAACATTACTGCGAACGAAAAACGATTGAAAATTTTTTAAATGATTCAGTTGATTTTTTTGTGACTGGACGAGATCGCCGGAATTCTCAAACAGGACTATTTGATTTCTCAATTATTGAAGAAGATAAGCAAGAAGCAAAAAAAGGTCTTGCAAAAGCAAAACAATTACTAGAAGAAGGATATCACGACCTCGTTATTTTAGATGAATTGAATTCAACAGTGCATCTTGGAATGTTGGATGAGAAAGAAGTGCTTTCTATTATAGCTCTAAGACCTTTAGCTATGGAACTTGTTTTAACAGGTCGTCATGCCCCTGATTCTTTTTTATCTAAAGCAGATCTTATTACACGAATGCAGTATGAAAAACATTATTTTTATTCAGGTGTTTATGCAAGAGAGGGAATTGATTTTTGAAGGCGAGGATTGTCTGTTTTAAATACTTTTCCATAACGTTCGTGTAGATCCATAATACTTTTAGTTAAGATCGCTTCAAGGTAGGAACTCTCTGGTGTATTTGAAAAACCTTGCGTTTTTAAGTGCTCTAAAATTAAAAGATAAGAATAAAAATGAGTTATTTCCTCTTCTATGTGTTTGTGCCAGAAAGACTGTTCTTGTAAACTAAGAGATTTAGCAAATGTAGTTTCATTTAAGGATTTATTGAGAAAATGAGATATTTCGATTTTTTGCTGTGGGCTTAAAGAAATGGGTTCTTCACAAGTAACACCCATGATTTGTCCTTCCTCATTTTTTAAAAAATAAAAGTTACCAATGGAAAGATGAATAGAATCAGGAACTTTTTCCATTTCCATTTTTTCTTTTTTAGGATTTTTTGATTCAAGAGTTACTGATGACCATCTATCTTTTAATTCATCTTGGAGTAAAGGGAGAATACCGGTTCTTTCTTCCCAATGGGTTAATAAATTATCTAATGGCACTTTTGTCATATCTGTCCATTTAGATTCAGGTTCATATTGTTTATATTCTTGATGAGCAGCTCCAACCACTGAGGTTCCAAATAGAAGAATTCCCATAGCTCGTCCAAGTTGTAGTTGTCGTTTAACTCGGCGTTCTGATTTTTTTACCCCAGGTTTATTTATAAGCCCTATTTCTTTTGCTGTATCGCGAAAACCATCACAAACCCATCTTTTTACCTGTAAAACTGCACGATCAATACCTCGTTCATTTTGGTAATCCAGCGATCGACTAATTTCTCTATAACGTTCAAGAGCAAGACCAACTCCATAACCTGTTGCGCGCAAAAAAAATGCTCCAGTAAAGACTCCCACAGAATTAATCATTTCATTAAGGACGGTTATTAGCTCGACGCGCGTACGAATCGTTTTATCAAAAATTTTTTGAATTTCCTTTTGTTTTCTTTGTGATGTTTTTTTTTCGTCTGTTTTATGTTCTCTATGAAGTCGATTTAATTCTTGAACAAAATAGTTTTTTTGTTCACTAGTCATGAAATTAGATTGCTCTACTGTCTGTAAAAAAACTGTTTCTTTATTTTCCATAGCTGTTCGTACACGATGATCTCCTGCTTCAAAATCATTTCTATCATTTTCAAAACGACGGTAGAGTTTTGCAAGGTGTTCTTGTTCTTTTTTAGTAAAATACGATTGAGTAATATAACGTAGTCCGTCCCAAGCAAGCTTTGCCCCAATAATTCTTGCTCCAACATCAAGTGCCCCAATCGCAAATGATTTTGTTTTACCTGTGATAGATTTATTTTTTTCGATTCGTTCTTTTTCCTCATCCTCAAAACGTTTTCCTTTAAGGTGTTTTTCAATAAAACGTTTTCTTTTAAAATGCTTTTCAATAAAACGTTTTGATAATTCCTTAAGTGTTCGTTTAGGAAGTGGTGGTTCTTGTTCAGGAATAGGTGGTTTACGTTCAGGAACAGGTCGTTTACGTTCAGGAAGAGAATTAAGAAGATTTAATCGCATTTCTGGTTTGATCATAAAAAACCAAGTTTTTCTTTAAGTTCCTGAATTTTTTTTTGTTGCTTCCATTGTTTTTCCAATGAACGCAATTGATATTGAATCGCATTGTGCTCCTGTTTATAATAGATATTTTCTGTTTTTTTCCATGTTTCAAGATCTTCTTTAAGTTCTACCTGTGCCATTTTATCTGCCTCATACCATTGCATAAGAAGATTTGTAAATTCTTTTTTTAATTCGTATTTTGATATTTGACAAAGAATATGAATAATATCTAATTTTGTTTGTTGATCTAAAATATCTTCTTGAAGCAGAGAAACAAGAGAGATAGATTGATCTACTTGAGTTTGAGATATTTCTTTTTTTAAAGATAAAGATGATTCCAAAATTTTTATTAATCGATCTAACTGGTCTGGCAACATCTCAGGAATAAGCTCAGCCCAAGCTTGTTTTTCTTCAAGAGAAAATGGAGATGCTGCAAGTAGTAAAGCCAATCGTCGCCCTATAAATTTCATGTTTTTTTGAATTTCTATCTGAGTAGAAGCGATTGAAGTGGGCATATTTGTAAAGATATATCAAGTATATATTATACAAAAAAAATAAAAAAAAATCTTGTTAGAAGTAATTTCTAACAAGCTGGAGCGGGCGACCGGAATCGAACCGGCAGTCTTTTGCTTGGGAAGCAAACATCTTACCACTCGACCACGCCCGCACAAGTTTAAAAAATCTTTGCTCACTTGCTTTTGCGTGTTATTATATGAAGGAACTATTTTTGTGGCAAGAGTCTATGATCCGTCTTAAAAATGTAACAAAAGTTTATCCACCGGACACGATTGGTCTTGGTGGTATAAGTTTACATATTCATCCAGGTGATTTTGTATCGATTGTTGGACAAAGCGGAACTGGAAAAAGTACTCTTGCTAAACTTCTTTTTGCCGAAGAGCGGCCAACTAAAGGAGATGTTATTATTGGTGGATGGAATATTAGCCAAATCTCCCATCGGGAAATTCCTCTTTTACGTAGACAAATTGGTGTTGTTTTTCAAGATTTTAAATTACTTCCTAAAAAAACGGTTCAAGAAAATATTGCTTTTGGGCTTGAAGTAGCTGGAGCTTCTTTTCGCCATATTCGTGAAGTGGTTCCTCGTGTTTTAAGTATTGTAAACCTAATTAGATGTGAACATCGTTATCCTGCACAGCTTTCGGGTGGGGAACAACAACGCGTAGCTATTGCACGGTCTCTTGTACACAGGCCAAAAATTTTAGTAGCAGATGAACCAACAGGAAATCTTGACACTATTCATTCACGTGAGATCATGCAACTTCTAAAAAAAATAAATGAATTTGGAACCACAATTGTGCTTGTTACTCATGATCGAGAAATGGTTAATGCCCTTCGTAAGCGTGTGGTAACCCTTGATAAGGGTCGAATTATCGCTGATCAAGAAGAAGGAAGATACCGTTTATGATAACCTCTTTTTTGCGTATTATTCGTTTTGGAGCCCAACATTTTTGGCGTAATATTTGGCTTTCTATTATTACCATGAGCATGCTCATGCTCACTCTTTTAACTGTAAACGTTTTGCTTCTATTGC
>Ga0210044_10001553_pt1 | contig 35021 bp, 35 predicted proteins | sample CryGey13umfilter_2_FD_183959 | JGI IMG/M metagenome (GOLD analysis project Ga0210044, IMG submission 183959) | Groundwater microbial communities from aquifer in Utah, USA - Crystal Geyser 4/9/14 3 um filter (SPAdes) (version 2) | ecosystem: Environmental > Aquatic > Deep subsurface >...
TAAACCAATAGCAGTATTAGTATTTGTCCAAGTAAAAGTTCCTCCGGCGGGCAAACTAGCATAACTACTAGCAGAAACAGCAGCTCCATTACAATAAGATGCATTAGCAGGAACAGTTACAGTTGGAGTAGGATAAACAGTAATGGTATAAGTCGAAGGAGTACCGACACAACCATTAAGGGTAGGAGTAACAGTAATCGTTCCACTGATGGTAGCACCAGTTAAATTAGTAGCCGTAAAAGCTGGAGCATTACCAGTTCCAGAAGCAGCTAAACCAATAGCAGTATTAGTATTTGTCCAAGTAAAAGTTCCTCCGGCGGGCAAACTAGCATAACTACTAGCAGAAACAGCAGCTCCATTACAATAAGATGCATTAGCAGGAACAGTTACAGTTGGAATAGGGTTAACGGTAACATTTATACATGTTGGAGGACTAGTTGCACAAGCATCAGTCCATGTTACACAAACCGAACCACCTGGGGTGGTATTCCAAGTAACATTCAAACTAGTTGTATTTTGTCCACTTGTTATTGTTGCTCCAGCTGGAACTGTCCAGTTATAACTTACAGCTCCTGCTTGAGCGGGAACAGTATAAGTTGCTGAGCTTCCCACACAAACAGAAGTAGATCCAGCAATTGCTGGAATTGCGATTGGAGCTGGACAACAATTAGTGTACATAGTTACTCTTCCTATAGATCCACTATTTTCATTCCAAATATCGTGCATTGCAGGTCCTGCAGCTAAACTAAATTGCATACCACTTCTATAAGTTGTAGTTGGAAACCCAGCTATATTGATTACACAATTAGCAGCTCCATAGCTATTTATAGTTGTTGAATTTCGAGCTCCATATATTCCTATAATATCACCTGCATTTATGGCAATATTTGGAACAGGAATCATAGTATTTGGTGCGTAATTTAGATTTTGCCAAAGCGTAACAAAGCTATTAGTAACTGCAGAGTAGGCAGGGGGAGGTCCTGCTGTAAATCTAACGATAGATGCGGCTTGGAAAGCGGTTGACATATCATCTTCAACATATATTCCACAAATCGTAAAATTTGTTGGAGCAGTAAAATAATAACCCCGAACCATACTTGTAAAAGATCCTGTTTGAGGACAAACAGGAATTGGAGTTTGTGCTCCTATATTGCTAGTAAATAACGAAAAAATTAAAAATGTAGCAAATATTTTGATGGTATTTTTCATGTTCATATTCTAAAAAAATTAATAAGGTCTATATCCATATAATTGATCATGAGCTTTTTTTCTTGCAATAACTATTTTATCAATATTTAATGGATTAGAAAGCAACCAACTTTTAATTTTTGTTTTATACTCATTCTCTGAAATTGATTTTTCTTTTTTAGGAAAAGAAGGGATATTAATAAATTGCTTTGCAAATCCATTGTATATAGTAGGAGCTTCTACCGCATCTAAACAAATAATTGTTGCTTCTAATAGTTTTTCTTCGTGGGTAACAGGAAGAGTAGTTTGATCGGCAGATTGAGCATTAATATTGATTCCAAACAAAGTCAACACTACAGATAAAGAGAGATATTTTTTCATTATAATTTAGTTTTTCTTTTTGCGTTGCGTTCACGCAAAAGACGTATGTTTTTATTTTTTAGTTGCTTAAGAAAGCAATTTAATAATACGTTTAATTAACAAAATAGTTTATTATTGTGAAAAAACTAAATCTGAATTGAATCATATAAAGTATTCAACTTTCGCACGTAGAAATTAGGTAGCTTGCATATAGCGTTGTAAATTTAGGTATTTTTTAATTTGTTGGTTATCAGCAATTAATTTTTCCATTATCAATTCAGTGTCTGCTTCAAAAATAATTGCCAACTCCTCTACTATACCTATGATTATGAGCCAAATTCGTTCGTTTATTGTTTTTTCCAAACTTTCTTGTTGGGCTTTCCTAAAGAGTTCTCCAAAAGTTTCATAGTTTTCAAAGCGTTTAACGGTGGCTAAAATATTGTATTGAAGCATAAACAGTGTGGTGTGTGTAATTTGTGCATCAAAGTCTTGCAATTCGCATTTGCCTAATCCTAAAAATTGTTTGCTTTCTTAAAAAAACACTTCTATCGTCCAACGTGTAGCATAAATTTCATAGGCTTCATCAAAACATAGTGCTACATCTGTGGTGCCATTTTGCTCTTTTAGAGGTTTTACTAAAAGATGTCTTGACTTCCACATTTTGCATAAAAACCAAGGCTTCGCAGTAATAAAATCCAGTTGTTTTTGACCGTTTTACTTTTTTGCTTCGTCTTAGTGTATCTACCAATTGCCTGGCTGACAATGTTTTTCCTTGATAAACATATTTTGTATTTCCCATCTTTATCATTCCTAACAAATGGCATTTAATGCGTCTTGTTGTGATAAAGTTGATGAGTTCAAAACAAGTAAACCAGCTATCCACTAAGAGATAATCAAAACGTATGCCTTGTGCAAGGGCTGTTCTTATCATCACTATCATTTGTTTGATTTTAGAAACGGTGTATTCTTGTGTTCTTTGCTTACCGAAACTCTCTTTTGCTCTTTGTTTGGAGTATCTTTTCTTGCTTTGTGATGGGCTAATGCCATAAGGTTTTTTCTTGTTTTTACCTTGTTCTCCGTGCAGCGAAAAGTCTAATGCAAATAAACTTTTTCCATCGTGATAAGCCATAAAAAGCCCTTTGAGTGCCAATATGCTACGATGACTTACATGAGAATATATCTTTCCTATCAACTCTATACATCTACCTGTTTTTGGTAAATCAGTATCATCTATAATTAAACAGCGTGGTGCATTGTTTTGATCTGTTTTTGTTGCCACTTGCGTGATTCATTTTTTACTAATGACATAGTGCAAGTTACACCAGTTGATAGTTGGATGATTCAATAATCGATAAAATACATCCTTGCCATACGATATGATGGAATACAATGCTAGTGTTGGGCGATCATAACCACTTTTAATCTTAAACAGTGGAAACAGCAGTAGTATTAATAACTTATCCGTGTTTTTATAGACGTTGTTTTGTTCTTCTTTAATGAAAAACTGACTTTCGGACAACTTTAATGAACATAGTGTGCTAAAAACCGTTTCAATTGATTTTTCACTTGAGGTAAAAAAGTTGTTTATTTCTGAAAGTATTGTTGTATCTTTGCTTCGCATCATATTATGATGTTTTTGTTTTACACCATAAAAGCACTGATTATTAAGTATTTAACAAAGTAATATGTTGCCTTTTTTATTATAAATCAGCAAGTTAGTTTACTTGCGAATGTTGAATAATTTATTTATTAAATGTTCGTTTATAGGTCATAATTATAAGAATGAGATTTAATAAATTAATACTTATTAGTTTTTTTTTACTTCATTTTTCTGTGTTTAGTCAGAATTCAGAAATAGGAATTATTGGAGGAACTTCTTATTACCTAGGAGAAATAAATCCATCCATTCAAATTATAAATCAAACCGAACCCACATTAGGTGTTTTTTTTAGAAAAACGATTAAGGGTAAAAGGTATGCATTAAGAGCAGGTGTGAGTTATGGAAAGTTAGCTGCTGTAAACAATCGAAGCACAGTTGAGTCCAATCAATATAAAAATTTGTCATTTTCTTCTGATTTAATAGAAGCGTATGGATTGCTTGAATTTAACTTTATCCCTTATCAAATTGGAAATAGCACCAATTCCAATTTCACCCCTTATGTATTTATAGGAGCTGCTGTTTTTAGAGTAGATCCTAAAATTTCAAGTACCAGCTCAACATTAATTCAATCTCAAGGTGCAGTTATTGCACCTTCCATGCCTTTCGGGTTAGGCATTAAAATTAACTTAATTAATAATCTTGGGATATCTATTGAATGGGGAATGAGAAAAACATTTACCGATCAAATAGATGGTCTATCGAAAACCTATCTAGAAGGATATCAATTAAGTAATGCTCAAAACAATGATTGGTACGGTATTGTAGGAATTTCATTAAATTATAAAATATTAACAAAATCAGACCATTGTCCAGGTGTTATTAATTAGTAATAATACTATCTTTGTCCGACCTTAAAAAAAAGGTACCTTTAATGGATTATAAATCATTAATAAATATTTCTAAATTACCTAACCACATTGCCATCATAATGGATGGTAATGGACGTTGGGCTAAAGAGCATAACAAACCTCGTATTTTCGGACATAAAAATGGAGTTCTTTCTGTTAGAGACATTGTTGAAGGTGCGGGAGAAATAGGGTTAAAATACTTAACATTATATGCTTTTAGCACAGAAAATTGGAACAGACCAAAAGTAGAGATAACAGCACTAATGCAATTATTAGTTGCCACATTAAGCAAAGAATTTTCTTCCTTAAATAAAAACAATGTTCGATTGTTAGCTATTGGTGATTTAAAAAGTTTACCCAGTGATTGCGAAAAAGAATTACTAAAAGCTGTTGAAAACACAAAGAATAATACAGGATTAAGCCTTGTTCTAGCCTTAAGTTATAGTTCGAGATGGGAAATTGTGAATGCTGTAAAAAAAATTACCACTGCTGTAACAGAAAACAGATTGTCTATCGCCGACATCAATGAAAAAACATTCCAAAATTACATCGAAACCTCTACTATTCCAGATCCTGAACTCTTAATTAGAACTAGTGGCGAACTCAGAATAAGTAACTTCTTATTATGGCAAATTGCTTACTCTGAATTATATTTTACAGAAAAACTTTGGCCCGATTTTAACAAAAATGATTTGTTTGAAGCCATCGTTAATTACCAAAAAAGAGAAAGAAGATTTGGCAAAACAAGTGAACAATTAATAAATAAATGAGAAAATATAGCTACATTATCCTAATATTATTATCACCTGTTCTTGCAAAAGCTCAGTTTTCAATTAACTCAGGTTTAGAGGACATTAGCTATTCCAATCCGAAAAATTATGAAATTGGTGGAATAACAATCTCTGGCACCAACTATTTTAACCCTATCACTATTAGTGCTATTTCTGGGTTAGCCGTTGGAGATAATGTTATGGTTCCAGGAGATAAAATCACTAAAGCAATTAAAAATTTATGGGATCAAAAATTATTTGCCAATGTTGCTCTATCCGCTACAAAGATTGAGGGAGATAAAATTTTTCTAGATATCCATATCGAAGAATTACCTCGATTATCCCGATTCAAATTTACGGGTGTAAAAAAATCAAAACAAAAAGATTTAAGAGAAGAGATTGAATTGATTAGAGGAAAGGTAGTTACCGAAAATTTATTAATAAACACAAGAAACAAGGTAAGAACTTATTTTGTAAAGAAAGGGTTCTTAGATGCTGATGTTACGATTACCCAAGAAGAAGATACAAGTGTAGCTAATAATGTTATTCTTATTATTAATGTTACTATTGGAAATAGAGTAAAAATTAAAGACATTAACTTTATTAATAATAATTCCATAAAATCTGGTGCACTACGAAGAACATTAAAAGATACCAAGAGGAGTAGAGCTTATAATATATTTACTACATCAAAATACATCCCTTATACTTACCAACAAGAAAAACCTTTAATCATAGAAAAATATAATGAAAAAGGGTATAGGGATGCTAAAATTGAGTCTGATACTGTTTATCGGGTTAACAAAAAAAGAGTAAGTATAGACATTACCCTTAATGAGGGGAACCAATTTTATTTTAGAGATATAAAATGGATAGGCAATACGGTTCATTCCACCAAAGAATTGGATAGAATATTAGACATTAAAAAAGGTCAAATTTACAATAAGAAAATATTAGATTCGAGATTATTTATGAATCAAAATGGTAGAGATGTTAGTTCTATTTATTTAGATGATGGTTATTTATTTTTTCAAGTTTCTCCAGTAGAAGTTAGTATAGAAAATGATTCTATTGATTTTGAAATGCGAATATATGAAGGGAAACAAGCACGCATAAACACGGTAACTATTGTTGGAAATGACAAAACCAACGACCATGTTATTATGAGAGAAATAAGAACATACCCTGGTGAATTATTTAGCAGGTCGGATATTATTAGAACTCAAAGAGAGTTGGCTCAATTGGGTTATTTTAATCCTGAAACAATGGGAGTTAATCCAAAACCAAATCAGGAAAATGGAACAGTAGATATAGAGTATGTTGTTGAAGAAAAACCTTCTGATCAGATTGAACTCTCTGGGGGTTGGGGAGGAGGAAGAATTGTAGGTTCTTTAGGGGTATCCTTTAATAATTTTTCGACCCGAAATTTTTTTAAAAAAGGAGCTTGGAGACCTCTTCCTGCTGGCGATGGACAAAAATTAGCGTTAAGAGCTCAATCTTCTGGTTTAGGATATCAAGCATATAGTTTATCTTTTACTGAGCCTTGGCTGGGAGGAAGAAAACCCAACTCATTAAGTATGAGTTTATCCCATACCAATTACGATAATCAAGGAGAAGGAGATGCACATCAAGGTATCAAAACTTATGGTGCCTCGATTGGAATAGGTCGAAGATTAAAGTTTCCCGATGACTTCTTTACCTTATACAATGAAGTTTCTTATCAATATTATGTGATGGATAATTACAATGTTTTAGGATTTTCAGACGGCTTTGCCAATAATATAAGTTTTAGACACGTCTTATCAAGAAATTCTTCAGGACCTAGTCCAATTTATCCAACTACAGGATCAACCACAACTTTAACTTTACAACATACCCTACCCTATTCGTGGTTTAGACCCACAGATACAGATTACTCTGTTATGACACCTCAAGAAAAGAATTTATTTGTAGAATACCATAAATGGAAATTCCAAACTTCATGGTTTTCTCAATTAACACATGGAACAAGGGCATTTGTGTTAAACACAAAAGCAGGATTTGGTTATTTGGGTTCTTTCACAAAATCATTGGGAACTTCTCCTTTTGAAAGATTTTATGTCGGAGGTGATGGTTTAACTGGATTTAACCAATTTGTAGAAAGAGAAGTAATTGCTCTAAGAGGTTTTGGTGCAGGCGATTTATCTCCAAGTAGCGGTGCAACTTTTGTAACAAAATATACAGCGGAATTAAGATATCCATTCTCTTTAAATCCTAGTGCAACAATTTATGGCTTAGTATTTGGTGAAGCAGGTAATTCATGGGATAAATTTAATAAAGTGAATCCTTTTGAAGTTTATAAATCTGCTGGTGTTGGAATAAGAATATTTATGCCAATGTTTGGAATGCTAGGGTTAGATTGGGGGTATCGTTTTGATGATATACCAGGTAGAACAGACCCAAACAGTCATACAGAAATACACTTTAGCATTGGCGGAAGTATTAACGGATGGTAAAATGAATAACCAATAAAAAATATACATATGAAACAATTAATGAATATCAAAAAATTTGGGATTTTAATCCTATTCGTTATTTCAACTTCTTTTGCGTATAGCCAAACTTTTGGATATGTTGATACGGAATATATTTTGGGCAACATCCCAGATTATAAGGATGCTCAAGATGAATTAGACAAACTTTCTATTGAGTGGCAGAAACAATTGGAAAGAAAATACGCTGAAATTGATAAAATGTATAAAAACTATCAAGCTGAGCAAATTTTGTTGACAGAAGATATGAAAACAAAAAGAGAAGAAGAAATAATAAAAAAAGAAAAAGAAGCAAAAGAATATCAAAAACAAAAATTTGGAGTGGATGGAGAACTTTTCCAAAAAAGAAAAGAATTAGTAAAACCTGTTCAAGACAAAGTATATAATGCCATTAGCGAAATAGCCAACTATAAAAAATTAGGTGTTGTTTTTGACAAATCTAGTGCATTAACAATGCTTTACACGAATCCAAAATATAACATTAGTGACGATGTTTTAAAAAAATTAGGGTTTAAACCAGGTGAAACAAAAGAATAATATATATTTGAATAATTAAATTAAAATAAACACATGAGAACATTAAAAATAACATTATTGATGCTTGTAGTTGTATTATCAACTTCAGTAAATGCACAAAAAAGTGTAAAAGTTGGTCATATCAACTCTAACGATTTGCTTACTGCAATGCCAGAAAGAACTGCCGTGCAAAAAGAATTAGAAGATTATGCCAATCAACTAAAAATCACGTTGGATGCTATGCGAAAAGAATATGAAACAAAAGTGGCTGAATTTCAAGGAAAGCAAGATGTAATGACCGATATTATTAAAAATAATAAAATCAAAGAAATTACAGATTTAGAAAAAAGAATTACAGAATTTCAACAAACTGCTGAAGCAGATTTGCAGAAAAAAGAACAATCCTTATTACAACCTATTATTGACAAAGCAAAAAATGCCATCAATGAAGTTGCTAAAGAAGGTAGTTTCACTTATATCTTAGATTCTAGTGTTGGCGTTGTGCTATACTCTGTAGAAAGTGATGACATTTTACCTTTAGTTAAAAAGAAATTAGGTTTATAAAAAAACAAATATTTACTAAAATTTAAAGCTCTTTCAATTACCTTTGAAAGAGCTTTTTTTATGAATACTACAAAAAAAATATCATCATCTTCTCCCATTGGGGTTTTCGACTCTGGTTTGGGTGGATTGTCTATTTGGAAAGAAATTAATCAATTACTTCCCAACGAAAGCACCATTTATTTAGCCGACAGTAAAAATGCTCCTTACGGCGAAAAATCGAGACAAGCCATTATTGATTTTAGCATAAAAAATACCGAATATTTACTTTCTAAAGGTTGTAAAATAATTGTAGTAGCTTGTAATACTGCCACTACCAACGCCATTAAAGTGTTAAGAGCAAATTATAACATTCCATTTATTGGCATTGAACCTGCCATAAAACCAGCAGCATTACAAAGCAAAACCAATAGAATTGGGGTTTTAGCCACTAAAGGAACGTTAAGCAGTGAGTTGTTCATTGCAACTTCCGAACAATTTAGAAACTCCAAAAACATTTTTGAAGTGGAGGGTGCTGGTTTAGTTGCCCTTATTGAAGCAGGAAAAATTGAAGCAACCAAACCATTACTCAAAAAGTATTTACAACCCTTAATTAACCAAGACGTTGACCATATTGTGATGGGTTGCTCGCATTTTCCTTTTTTAATTCCCATTATTAAATCAATTGTACCAGCTCATATTCAGATTATTGATTCTGGTGAAGCAGTAGCTAAACAAACCAAAAACATTTTGGAGCAACACCATTTGCTAAATACTACCAATACTGGAAACCATGTGTTTTATACAAATGGTAATTTACCTTTGCTACAAAGCTTTTTGAAACAGATTGAAATTCAAACTGAATCGGTGTTTTTTGAGGAGTTTTAAAATAATCAGAATGAAAATTAATAACCCAATGGCTCACGACTTGTATGTCTAATTCTGATTATTCGGATTTCTTTTTTGTCGAATTTAACTTGATAAGTTATTCTATAACTATAAATTACAAAAGCTCGGAATTCTTGATTTGTCCTTAAGTTTATCAATTTCAAAAATCAGTACATTCTTTTTAATATCGTTTAGTCGAGACAAAACACCTTCTTTAACTATTTTTGGGGCTTGTGAACTTTGTTTTGATAAAAATGCTAAAATATCTTTAAAGTGATGGAGGGCAAGTCTATCCCAGATAATGGTATAAGGTTTTTGTTTTATCATTTAGATAACTCTTTTAGAGCGTCTTCATGTTTTACAAAATCTCCATTTTCAATTCGGGTAACTGCTTCTTTTATTTCTTTATTTATTGTATTGTTTACGAGTAATTTGTTTGGCATCTTTCTCAACGTTTAAAAAACTCTTCACCATTTCTAAAAGCAACGTTTGTTGCTTTATCGTTAACAAGGGTAAATACCCATCAAATTGTTTTTTTATTGCCGAAGTTGTCATTAGTATAATTTTTTATACAATCAAATTTACTGAAAAATGAATTAAACTACAAGTTGAGTGTACAAAAAAATGAAGCCGAAACAACTTTATATTAAATCTTTAAAGTTCTTAGTCGCTTATGCTCAAAACTAATGTTTCAGAAGAACAGTATGTAGTAGCTAATTTTATGGAGCTAAAGCCTTGAATATTTTTCTTTTATCAGTTGCTTAAAAGCAACTGTAATAGCTTTTATTTTCCTTTTAAACTATTTAGAGAATATCAGTTTTCCTACAATTCGATAAATTTAATAGCTCTTTATTTATCTATTACAAGTTGGCTTTAGCCAACTGAGAAAAATTTCTTTTCTTTTTTTTGCTTTAGCAGCATTAGTTGGTACTTTTTAAAAATTCTTGGTCGCTAACGCTCTTGGCTTGGCTTCGGACTCATTTTGAAAAATATTAATTGGTTAATAGAAGTAATACTGGTTTCATATTTTTGTTTACAGGTATAACTTTGTAGCCCTTTTCTTTTCTGCTAATAAGTTGACCAAAGCAATATTGCCAATCTGTATAAGTATCGATTCGACTAACGTGTTCGTCAATTAAATATTTTCTATATCCTTTATCGCTTTTATTTCGAATATTACTATAAAGAGTTAATCCATCCTCCTCTCTTAGAAAAGAGTATTGAATAAGGCAGTAATTAGAAGAATATATGGTGTCGTTAAATGTGTGAACCATCTTTTCACGACTAATTATTAGATTATTACAAGAATAATGGGTTTCAGAATCACGAAGTAAACCCCTGATTAATCCTTCTCCAACAAGTCCGGCAAGGGTCTGGTGGGCTAATCAAGTGGTCATCGAAAATTCCTGGGCTTCCATCAAATAAAATTCCGATTTTTTTGAAGTAAAAATTTATTTGATAGTCAGGAAAAGAATTGTCAACTTCAGGCAATATTTTGTTTTCAACTCGCCATTTTTTTAGTTCATTGTACTTATTTACCTCTTTAAAATTCAAGTTATCGATTACGTCTTTATCTACTACAATTGAATCCTCTACAATAAGGTTTTCATTTAGCCTTAGTAATTTTACTTTCTTATATTCATAACCGCCTTCGTTTTCATCAACAAAAGCGTTCAAAACGAAAACATCATTATGATAACCAGATAAATCTAGATTTCGCACTGTAAAATAATCAAAGCTAAATTCTTTTGTAATAGTCTTCTTTGTTTCTGTATTAAACTTAATTATGGCAAACTTTGAAGGATAATTTTTATTATTGTGCTTTTCATTATAGATATACATGAAAGTGTAAATATTTGTTCCATCAAAATACAATTTCCCCAATGTTGTATAGTCATCTAAATAATCAAATTCCACCTCAATAATATCTGAAATTTGACTATCCTTAAGCACTCTTAGTTTAAACCCTTCTTTTATGTTCTTTTTGTACTCGTTATCATAAATGAAAGCAAATGAACTATCATTTGGTCCAGAATAAGTATTCATTCTAATAGAAAAATTACTTCTGTCGGTTAATTTTAATTCATCATATAGTTTATACTCGAAAATAGTCAGGGAAGTGTCAGCTATTCCTTCCTTATCCATTATTGCCGTTAAATAGAGCCCACATTTACTATTCTCGGTATTGTATAAGATAAAATAGATTTTATCCTCGTAATTGCGTTTTATTGAATTTAATATGAAATCAGCACTGCCAAAATAATATTGATTAACATTGTTATCGAATAGGGCAACAGTATTTCTAAATCCCATTAATCCGTAAAAATCAGATTCTTTATTAAAAACTAATTCTGGAGAGTATCCGAAAGGTAACTGCTCGATTCTCCTCAAATTAGAATCAATCTGGCTAAATGATAGTTGATAGTTAAATATTGAAATGAAAATACAGAATGTTAGTTTCATATGAACAAAGTAACTAAATTTAGAGCTACTATCCTCAGAAAAAGTTGCATTAATTGTAGGTATTATTCATACAAAAATTGAAAACGATTGTGGCTTTCTAGATTTTTTATAATCCATTAATGCTAAAAAAAATTTACTATTCAACAAAAGTTTGTATACTAATTTTACTTCATCAAACTTTGGTACAATTCATCTACTCGATTAGGCAGCATTTTTATTTATTGTTTGAATGCTTTCAAGCTCATCTTTCTTATTGATTCTTTCTTCTTCGATGTCGAAATCGTCTTGAAGTCCTAACCAAAATTTAGCAGAATTCCCAAAGTAGCGTGATAATCTTAGAGCAGACACTGATTAACTACTTTTTGTGCTTCTTCTATTGTCATCATTATACTTTATTAATCATGCATTTTATTTTTTATGAGATTGGAAATATAAATTTTTAACCTTATTAAAAAATATGTCTTAAAATTAACAATGTTTTATTATTTTTAATCAAAGATTTAAAGATGAGATTAGAAAAAAAATATTTTCCTCACTATATTACTATTTTGGTATTAATGATAGTTGCTGTTGGATATTTTTCGTCAAAAGTAAAAAAGAGGCAACAAAAACAATTCTGTTGGGCAACTGTTCAGTCCAAAATAAATACAACTAATAATTTAGATTCGCTATTAGATTTTGAAATAGATGAGTTTCAAACCTTGGTAGAGCAAAGTTTAATGATTCGTTCTGAAATGTTAAGAATTGGAAATGAAATCAAACAAAACGAAGAGCAACCCATTTCATCCAAAAATCTAGAATTTTTAAAAGAAAACACAGAAATGTGTTTAACGCTCAGAGACCAACTATATAACGTAACCAATAGGTACGAATGTGCTTTAGATGCTTCAACAGAAGAATTAGAAGAAGAACAAATCCCAGAGTTTATCAGAACCAAAGCTGTGATGCTTTCGTTAGCTGCGGCACTTACATTATATGATAATTACTTAATGGGGGCAATGCTTTTTGAAAACGACAAACGGCTAAGAAGAATTGTAAACGACCCTGATAAAGGATTTGGAATTTCAGCTAATCAATTGTTAGAAATTACTTTAGCTGCTAATTCTATTAGTAAACAAAAAAGAATTCAAGATGGAATTCATTTTTTTGAAGAAAAACAACTGTTGTTTATCAACGAAGATGACGATGATTTTGAATACCTCAAATTACTCATTAACTCTAGTCCTGCCTATAATCATATCAAAAATATTGGGACAAAAGAGCTGTTGAAAAAGAAATTTAAAATGTTTGGAAGAATCTCTCGTGATGTAATGGCAGAATTACGAGAAGAAGGTTTTGATGGGGTAAGTAAATTTTTTGGAAATTCAGTAGGTTTGGTTGAATCTCGAAAAGGAAAACTATATGGAAAAGAAGAAGTTAGAAAAAAATTATTGGCAACTTTACAGCCTTTGGATATTTTACTCGAAAAAACTCCTTTTAGATTAACCGATAAACTTATTCCTGGTCATTTCGGACATGTAGCCATTTGGGTGGGTAACCAAAAAGAATTAAAAGAAAAAGGATTGTGGGATAATGAAGTGATTGCTCCCTATCATCAAAAAATTACTCCAGAAGGATACAATGAAGAATCAAAGGATGGTTATCTAATTGTTGAAGCATTAAGAGAAGAAGTAAAATTGAGTTCCTTAGAAGAATTCATGAATATTGATGATATCGCAATATTAAGACCAGTGTTTACTGAAGGGAAAAGTGAAAAGGAAAAAGAATCTTTACTCTTAACATTTAGACAAGTAGGAAAAGAATATGATTTTAATTTTGATGTTAATACCACCGATAAAATTGTATGCTCAGAATTGGCTTATGTGTGTTTTCCTCAAATCAATTGGCCTACCGAAAAAACTGTTGGAAGGTTTACCATTAGCCCTGATAACATAGCTAACTTATGTTGGAATAACATTCCATTGCAATTAATCACCTTTTACCACGATGGTAAAAAGTGCCCAGAAGAAAAACAGTTGAAATTATTAAAAGAGTTAATGACTCAAAAATAAACCTTCACTTTTGTGAAGAAGGAGTATTAAAACTTTAGTAAATGCGATTTGGCTACATTTTTCCAGCCAGCCTGACTCTCGTAGTCAACAAAAAATATTTTTAAGTCTGCTTGACTTTCATAATCTACAAAATAGATTTTTTTATCTGCTTGCGATTCATAATCAACCGAATACCAAAGCCCATCTTTACTGGCTTGCGACTCATATTTAACTGTATATACTTTTAAATCACACTGCGACTCATATTGAACGATATATACTTTTAAATCAGCCTGCGATTCGTACTGTACTTTATACACCTTCTGTGCATTAGCATTAGAAAACAGAAAAGTAAATCCTGTAATTATTAAAATAGTTAGTACTTTTTTCATAATTTATTTTTAAAAATTTGTAAGCAAAAATCAAGCCTCTTTTTGCTATTTCTTGAGATTTTCTTTATCAAGAAACTGATTAAGGTTTTCTTTTTCCTAGAAAAAAGCGAAATGCTTTATTTCCCCATTTACTACCTTATAGATGGTTATATAGGAATGGGGGAAACAAATAATTTTCAAAGTTACTTAAAGAATCTATCAAAATAGAGGGTTTAAAACTGTCTATCAATAAGGTATCAATATCCTTTTTTGCAAAATCAGTTATTAAAGTAATATTTGAAGCATTAATTTTTTCCTGATGTATTCTAAATCCTTCTAAAGTTCTGACCTTAAAGCTGTTAAAAGAAATTGACAAATTAGAATTTAGGAAGATTTCTTCTTCTTTTGGCAGGTTTATAATTGATAGATATAATTCCCATCATATATGCATCATTATCAGTGTGGTCTCCTCTTTGTTGTAGCTCACCAAAACCACCATTGGTATAAACACCAGAAGGATCATGGAAATATCCTGCTTCTTCACCATAGGCAGCAGCTATAGCATTAGATCCTCCCTCATTGTAATAATAAGTACTTACGTCATCAATATAATCACTAAATGTTTTTCGCATGGTCAATTCCATGCACAAACTCCAAGACCCAAAATGTTGAGACCTAGCACTTCCTCCTAAATTTCGTCTAATGCCAACTCCGTAAGGAATAACAACCGTGTAACCTTTGTACATTTGACCAGAACTACCAGGCAATCCTTGCCCTTCGGTATGTAAGGGTTTTAATCGATACCATTTATCATCTCTAAGCCCATATGGGTCAAACCAAATACCACCTACACCGCCTAATAGGTAAACTTCAAATCTAAACCAACTTTTTCCTCTAACGCCTCTTAACCGATATAAATGCCCACTTTTTTGTTTAATTAACATGTATTCTAGTTGTCCAGATAGTTCAACAATATTAGATTTAAAATTAAGTTCTCTTCTTGCTCTATATGGTTCTTTGGTTAAATTGTCATTTCCACTAACCAACGCATAGTATATATTCCCTTTTGCATACCAATCTTTCCCTAATTGATATCTATACCCAAACCCTAAAGCATAACGAGTTGCTCTATATTCAAAATCCATAATTCCATTGGTACCTACTTGATCTCTTCCTCCTAAATCACCCAAAAAGTTGGTCGCTCCAATTCCAAATGAGTATTCAACACGGTTTCTTTTCCATTTTTGTGCACTAGATAGCACTGGAATAAGTAGTAAAATGAGTATAAATGGCAATATTTTTCGCATAAAATATCTAAATCCTTAAATTTCAGACTAATTGCAAATATATTACTTTATTTTAGAAAAAACCAAATTTTAATTTTACGCTACCATTTTAAAAATAAAATTAGGAGCCGAAAAATGCATAAAATGCAGGATTTATTTTTTAGTTCAACACAATAAAAGAAGAGAATAGCTGTTCAACAAACAATTATGAATTAATAATAACTATTATTTAAAGAGAAATTATTAATTTTAGTTCCTATTAAAAAATAAATGAGAAAAGTACTTTTTATTGTTTTACTATTTTGTACTGTAAATTTATGTTCGCAATCGAGCAGAAAATACAGTAATGAATTTTTAGCTATTGGTGTTGGAGCAAGAGCTTTAGGTATGTCTGGTTCCTACGTTACAACAGTTAATGATGTTACTTCTGGATACTGGAATCCTGCAGGATTAACTCAGATAAACAAAGATTTTCAGATTGGATTAATGCATGCAGAATATTTTGCTGGAATAGCTAAATATGATTATGGTGCTTTTGCAGCAAATATTGATAGTGCAAGTGCTTTTGGATTTTCTATTGTTCGATTTGGAGTAGATGACATTCCCAATACTACACAGCTAATTGATGCCGATGGAAACATTGATTATGATAGGATTTCATCTTTTTCTGCTGCTGATTATGCATTTTTATTTTCTTATGCACGAAAATCTAAAATAAAAGGATTACGATATGGAGCAAATGTTAAAATTATTTACCGTAAAGTGGGCGAATTTGCTAAAGCATGGGGCTTTGGATTAGATGCAGGAGCCCAATATGATTATAAAAATTGGAAGTTTGGATTAATGGCAAGAGATATCACTTCAACATTTAATGCCTGGAGTTTTTCTTTAACCGAAGAAACTATTGATGTATTTAACAGAACAAATAATGAAATACCTAACAACTCAACTGAAGTTACCTTGCCAAAAGCAATTTTTGGTATCGGAAGAGGAATAAAAATCAGTAATAAATTTGATATGATTGGAGAAATAGATTTTGATTTATCTACTGATGGAAAAAGAAATGTTTTAATTACAGGTGACCCAGTAAGTATCGACCCTCATATTGGATTTGAAGTAGGTTATAGCCAAATGATATTTTTACGATTAGGTGTAGGAAATATTCAAAAGGTAACAGATATTCTTGAAAACGATAAAATATCTTATCAACCTAACTTTGGCATTGGCATCCAATTTAGAGGTATTGCAATAGATTATGCATTGTCGGACATTGGCGATCAATCAGTAGCTTTGTATTCAAATATTTTTTCTTTACGTTTTGATATTAACAAACAACTGCAACCTATAGAAAGATTTCAATAAGTCGTAATTACTAGATTATCAATTTTTTTTTGTAATTTTAATGACGCAACTATTTTATTTACAATAACGTATTAGAGATGTTGAATTAATAGATAATCGATTTGATAAATTTTTACAAGATAATTAAAGTTAATAAACAGCTAGTATTTGCTATGCTTTTAATAGGTTTTGCATCATTTTCAGTTGCTCAGCCTTATCACAATAGCTGGATAAATTATTCTCAGCAGTATTATAAATTTAAAGTAGCTGAAACTAGAATTTTCAGAATAGATTCCATAACTTTAGCCAACGCAGGAATTCCAATTTCAACCTTTAATCCACAAAATTTCCAACTTTTTGCTCGTGGTCAAGAAATACCTATTTACATAGCAGGTGAGGGAGATGGGATTTTTAATGGTGCTGATTTTATAGAATTTTATGGGCAAAAGAATGACGGTTGGTTTGATGAACAATTTTATGGCAGTTCAGCCAATCATCCAAACCCTTATTATAGTTTAATCAATGACACCATATCTTATTTTTTAACTTGGAATAACCTCACTACCAATCAACGATTAATTGTGGAAACAGATACCAATTATTCAGCTTATTCTCCAATTAGTTCATTTATTAAAGAATCTCTTCAATACTATTATTCGGGATTTTCGCAAGGTACAGATTCGATGTATTTTGACGGTGAAACCAATTTTAATGGAATCACTTCTTTTGGCTATGTTCCCACAGAGGGTTGGTTTGATGATGATTATCTACTAGGAGAGAATAAAACAAAAAGTATTTCTACGGCAAATGCTTATCTTTTAGGTGCTAATGCAACATTAAGTGCTGTAGTTTTGGGTGAATCCAATTATTCGAGCCTTAATTTAGACCAACATTTACGAGTTAATTTAGGTGCTGTTATTTTTGATACTATTTTTGAAGGATACAAAAAAATAGATGTTCAACTAACTATTCCTATTAATAACTTAGGGGCTTCAACAACTCCTGTTACATTTTCAAGCATTAATGATTTAGGGTCTGGAGCAGCAAGGCAAACAATTTCGTATATAAAAATAAAATATCCCCACACCCTAGATTTAGAAAATCTTTCAACATTTCAGCATTTCTTTATTGATAATCACCCAACTGAAACTAAATCGTATCTCAACTTTTCGAATTTCAATGTCAATGGAAATGTTATTTTTTATGATTTAACCAATAACAAACGAATAAATGTTACTCCTTTTGGTGCAAATTATCAATGTTTAATCCCCAATTCGGCAGTAACAACTAAAGAATGTTACATCAGTTCAGACGGACAAGTCACTAATATCGGTTCTTTAACTCCTATTAATGGAACAGGTTTTTTTGTCGATTATGCAACCGTTTCAATAGATACTGCGTTTGTCATTATTACACATCCTAGCTTAATGGCAGAAGCTAATGATTATGCTTCCTATCGAGCAAATCCAGGACCAAAAGCAATTCCACAAAATCCCATTGTTTTTAACATAGATGATTTAGATGACCAATTTGCTTATGGAATAGAAAAACACCCTTATGCAATTAGAGGATTTATCGATTATATAGCTGATACCTGGTCTTCACAACCTAACTACTTATTTTTACTTGGGAAATCCATAAAAGCAAAAGATTCTCGAAAAAACGCAACCTATTTTCACAACAATTTAGTCCCTTCTTTTGGGGTGCCTGCTTCCGATAATATGCTAACAGCTGGTTTAAATGGAACTTTGTATGATCCATTAATCCCTATGGGTAGATTAGCAGCCAATAATGGAATAGAAGTGAATTGGTATTTAGAGAAAATTATTGATTATGAGAATCCAACACCATCTACAGGAGCTGGAGAAACAGCCTGGATGAAAAGAATATTACATTTTGCTGGGGGAAATGACCAAAGCCAAAATCAAACTTTAGAAACTTATTTAAACAGCTATAAAACAATTATTGAAGACACCTTATTTGGAGGAAATGTAATTACTTATTCCAAAAGTTCAACAGATCCAATTCAAACCATTATTTCTGATTCTATTTTAGACTATATTGGACAAGGAGTAGCATTAATGACATTTTTTGGACATGCTTCTGCCACTGGCGGGTTTGATCAGAACATTGAAAGTCCTTCCTTATGGCCCAATCAAAACAGGAAATATCCTTTTTTAATGGGATTAGGTTGTTTTGCTGGCGACATTCATTTATCAACTGCTAATAGTACAAGTGAAGATTACGTAATTAACCAAGACAAAGGCGTTATCGGCTTTTTATCTCCAGTAGATTTAAGCGAATCATCCTTCTTAAATACTTTTGCTGGTCAATTTTATAAAAATTTATCGTATCTTAATTATAATGGAAGCGTTGGAAGACATATAAAAAATAGCATTCAAACTCTTGGTGCCAGTTTAGGTTTCTCAATCGCTTCTTCTATGACCTTACATGGTGATCCTTCCTTGGTTATTAACTCATTTGATTTGCCAGATTACATGATTGAAGCAAGTACCGTTACCTTTAATCCACAAATAGTTACCTCAGATGTTGATTCTTTTGATGTAAATATTTTGGTGACCAATTTAGGAAGAGCAATTAATGACACCATTATTTTAGGACTAAAAAGAGATTATCCAGAATTATCTTTCACTGATACCACCTACATTAAGGTGTTCATAGGACCTTATTATCAAAAAACAATATCCTTACGATTGCCAGTAGATGTTGTGAGGGGCTTGGGTCTTAATATTTTTACAATAAATGTTAATTATCCTAATGTTTTCGTTGATGAAAGTTTTTACAACAATAATACAGTAATAAAAACATTAAATATTCAGTCAGGAGAGATAATCCCTATTTATCCCTATGAATTTATGATAGTACCTGAAGAAGGAATTACCTTAAAAGCATCAACTGCTTTTCCTTTTGAACCTGCAAAGAATTATGTGTTTGAGATTGACACAACAGATTATTTTAATAGTCCAAGCAAAGAAACCACCATAATTAATCACGTTGGAGGAGTGGTGTCTTGGTCTCCTGCATTACTTCAATCCATTCCTGATAGTACTGTATTTTTTTGGAGAGTAAGTAAAGATTCCGTTGACTCATTAGGGTATAAATGGAGAATGCGATCTTTTCAGTACATACAAGGAAAAGAAGGTTGGCAGCAAGACCATTTCTTCCAATTTGAAAATGATGAATTTCAGTTTGTGCAACACAATAGACCTACACGCAAATGGAATTTTGTAAGTGATATTAAACAAATAATAGGACACACCCAAGGAAAAGCTGACTGGAGTGAATTAAATTTAATAAATTATTATATTGATACTGACCTAATGGGTGATAATGGATTAGGGATGGGAACCGCTATACATGTTGCTGTATTAGATTCACTAACATTAGAGCCTTGGTCAGCTAATGATAAAGATGTTGGACAGGCAAATAATATCCCTACATTGAATAATTCATCTACAGAACATTTTTTTATATTCAATCATAATGCAGCTCCAATGGCAGCACTCGAAAATTTTATTAGAGATACCGTTCCTAATGGAAATCACATATTAATGTGGACTTACTATATTGTAAGCCTAAACTGGTTTAACACGCCTATGCCGCCAAGTTTAAGAACAGAGCTAGGAAATATGGGGGCTACTTTATTGCCTACCATTCCTGATTTATACCCTTTCTTATTTTATACCCAAAAAGGAAATAATGCTTCCACAGTTGAAGTGTTGGGAGATTCAATAACACAGAAAAATCTAACATTAACAACAACACGCACTTCTAGTGCTAATTATGCCAATATTTTTTCTGAAACATTAGGGCCAGCAAAAAGTTGGGACTCATTGTCATGGAGAATGTCGCCGTTAGAATTCCCTACAACTAAAGATAGTACTGTTTTAAACGTATATGGTGTTGATGCCAACGGAAATGAGACTTTATTAATTAATAATTTACCAACAGATTCGGGAGATATAAGAATTACCAATCAGGTGGATGCATCCATTTATCCTTATTTAAAGTTAAATGCTCATATATCCGATGATTCATTATTTACAGCACCTCAGTTAGATCGTTGGCAAGTTACTTATGAAGGAGTTCCAGAAGCTGCATTAGATCCAAGTATCTATTTCACTTTTCAAAATGATACTATTGATGAAGGTGTTGACATTAAAGTAGCAATTGCGGTAAAAAATATTAGCCGTTACAACATGGATAGTTTATTAATCTCTTTTGCAATTTTAGACAAAAATAATGGAATACATTTTTTACCTTATCCACGCCAAAAACCTTTATTGGCAGATAGTGTTTTAATAAGTACCCTTACTTTTTCAACACTTGGATTACCAAGTTTAAACAGTTTATTAATTGATGTTAATCCAAATAATGACCAACTAGAAAAATATCATTTTAATAATGTAGCTCAAATTCCATTTTATGTAAATTCAGATAAAATTAATCCTCTTTTAGATGTTACTTTTGACGGAATACACATTTTAGCTGGAGATATTGTTTCGCCAAAAGCCAACATAATTGTTGAAGTTACTGATGAAAATCAATTTTTATTATTGAATGATACCTCTGATTATGCAGTTTATATTACCAACCCAAACGGAGTTGAGCAAAGAATGTATTTTTATGAAGCAGGAGTGGAAAAAATGCAATTTGTCCCAGCATCTTTACCCAAAAACAACTCTAAAATAATTTTTCAAGGAAATTTTCCAGTTGATGGGAAGTATAAATTAAGAGTTCAAGCGACAGATAGAACCAAAAATAATTCTGGAAGTCATGATTATATCATCGAATTTGAAGTAATCAATAAATCTACCATCACCAATATTATCAATTATCCTAATCCTTTTACCACTTCAACCCGATTTGTATTTACTTTAACAGGAAGCGAAATTCCAGATATCTTTAAGATACAAATTATGACCATCACAGGAAAAGTAGTGAGAGAAATACACAAGGATGAATTAGGACCTATGAATATAGGAAGAAACATCTCTCAATTTGCTTGGGATGGAACAGATACTTATGGAGATAGACTAGCTAATGGTCTTTATTTGTATAGAGTAGTTACGCAAATTAATAACGAAGAAATTGAATTAAGAGAAACAAGCATGGATTTTTATTTTAAGAAAGGATATGGGAAAATGTATCTATTCCGTTAATCTACCACATTATATAGCTTGAATTAATGAAATTAATACCAATACTTTTTTTTATACTAATTGCTTTTTCTTCCTTCGCTCAAGTAGATGCAGGAATAAATGTTTATACTACTAAAGATACAGCTGCATCTGAGAATATTTATTATACCAATAAAACAGATAAATTAGTATTAAAATTTACCAATAGCATTAAATATACAAAACTAGACATCACTAATGTGAATGATAAACAAATATTAAGACTTGCTCCTGCTGGGTCGTTAGATTTAGGTTTTGCATTTAATTACAAATGGCTTGGACTAGGTTTTACTTATGGGTTGCCTTCAGGAATTCATTCGGACACCACTAAAGGCATTACAAAAAGATTTGATTTTCAATTAAGTATTTATAGTAAATGGTTTGTTATTGATGGATTGTACCAAAAATACAGAGGCTTTTATTTATCTAATCCAAGTGCTTTTGCCAACTGGGATAGCATTGCTGTATTTCCCCAATTACCAGATATGCAAAATTATTCTTTAGGTGCATCAGCCTTTTATATTTTAAACAATAAAAAGTTTTCTTATAGAGCTGCCTATGTTAGAAATGTAATACAAAACAAAAGTGCTGGGAGTATATTAATAGGTCCATTTTTTAATATGGATGCAGCCGAAAATCCAAATGGATTTGTACCCAAAGAAATGCCTGTTGCGGTTCAGGACTCTTTTGATATTAATTATTTTTCATCGTTATCCTATGGATTAGCTATTGGATATACCTATTCTGTTGTTATTGTAAAAAAAGTCTTTATGAATTTTTCAATTGTTCCCGGAATAGGAATTAAAGATTTAGAAACAAGGTCAACAGCTGGAGAACAGAAGATATCTAAACAAGGTATCGCTGGAAGGGTAAATTATCGATTTGCTTTTGGTTATGAACATCGTTCATTTTTAATAGGATTAACTTTTTATGGCACTCAGGGGAGTATTAAGATTGATAATCTTGATATTAGTCCTGGAGCTGGGATGCTCAATCTTTTTGTTGGAAAAAGATTTGACCTAAAAAAAAAGAAATAACCTCACCCTTTTAAAACAATCATTCAACAATAAAAACTAACATTTAACTGTTTACAAATTGAGTATACTTCTTTTTTGGAAGAACCCCTTAATCGTACTTTAGCTCAGAATAGAAAAAATGATATAATGCTGAATAATTTTTTATTACAAGTGACCATTGGAAACGCACCAACTACAACAGTTGTTAAAGCAGTAGTTCCTCAAGAGAAAACATTATCATTATGGCAATTAGTTAGTGCTGGGGGCATAGGAGGAAACATTATAATGATTTCACTTTTAGTGCTTTCAATATTGGCGGTATATATCATTATCGAAAGATATTTGGTAATAAAAAAGGCAAGTAAGGAAGATGCCAACTTTATGAATCAGATAAAAGACTACATTTTAGAGGGTAAGATTGATGCAGCAAAAAGTTTATGTTATTCCAACGCCTCGCCCATTGCAAAAATGATTGAAAAGGGGATAACTAGAATTGGGAAACCATTAGGAGATATTGCAACTGCTGTGGAAACTACAGGAAAATTAGAGTTAAATAAATTAGAAAAAAACCTATCCACTTTGGCAACAATATCTGGAGCCGCCCCAATGATTGGATTTTTAGGAACCGTAATAGGTATGATTTTAGTGTTTCATGAAATGTCAGCAGGAGGTGGTGGTGTTGATTTAAATACCTTATCGGAAGGAATTTTTACAGCAATGATAACTACTGTTGCAGGATTAATTGTTGGAATTGTTGCGTTTATTGGCTACAATACGTTAGTGGCTAAGGTAGAAAAGATTGTTTTTGTGATGGAAGCAAGAACAACACAATTCTTAGATATTTTATACGAACCTGCAATATAATGGCAATCCGATCTAAAAATAAAATAAGTGCAAATTTTAATATGTCTAGTATGACAGACATCGTGTTCTTATTATTGATATTTTTTATCATAGCATCTACTTTGATTAGTCCTAATGCATTAGAAGTACTTTTGCCGAAAGCGAGTTCTGTTGCACAACCACAAAAACAAACAGTTAATATAAGCATCACTCAAGATTTAAAATATTTTGTAAACAAAGATGAGGTTGCTGAACAAGATGTAGAAGCTCAATTATTGGCAATGGTGGCTGGTGAAAAAAACCCTGGAATAATATTAAGAGCAGAAAAATCTGTACCTATAGAAAATGTTGTCGTTATTATGGATATTGCCAATAGAAATAAATTGAAATTGGTTTTGGCTACTAAACCAAAATAAGTTATGGAATCAATAGCTTAATTGCATCTACCCCAAACAATGGAAATTATACAAGAAAAAAATAGCAGGTATGGATTAATAGGAACTATATTGGTTCACTTATTATTGTTGCTATTATTTATTCAGTTTGGGTTGCCTTACCAAGATCCTCCACCCGAAAATGAAGGAGCAATGTTAATTAATTTTTCAGATGATGGAGGTGGAAGTTCTTCAGATAATCCTTCAGAAAATGAGAATTCAGCAAGTAGTGCAACAAATAATGCTGAAACTACCCAAAATAACTCAAGTAGCCAAGAAAACGTGCACACACAAACTACCACCGAGACGGTCAACTTGAATGCATCACATACTAACAACACCACAGAAGCTCACGAAACTGTTAGTGAAAATTTATCCAATGCACTAAATGCACTCAATAATGCAAATAGTAATTCGGAAAATAATTCGAATGGTAACTCCAACAGCAATGGTAACTCTAATAGTAATGGAAATACCAATGAAAACAATAATGGGCCAGGCGATGGAATAGGATTTGATTTGGGAGGAAGAGGCAAAGTGAAATTTAAGAAACCTGAAAACCCAACCCAAGAAGATGGAAAAGTAGTCGTAGATATTGTAGTTGATAAGTATGGGAAAGTAATAAAAGCTACACCTGGTGCGAGAGGTTCAACAACTACAAATCCTATTTTATGTCAAAAAGCAAAAGAAGCTGCACTAGAAGCTAAATTTACACCAAAATTAAATGCCCCTACCGATCAAAAAGGCACCATGTCTTTTGTTTTCATTCTTAATTAATGAATTACAATCAAACTTTATCTTATTTATTCGAACAATTACCTATGTATCAAAGAGTAGGGAAAGCCGCCTATAAAGGTGATTTAACAAACACCATTCAAGTGTGTAAATTGTTAGGAAATCCTGAACATCAATTTAAATCAGTTCATATTGCTGGAACAAATGGAAAGGGTTCTACAACGCACATGATTGCTTCAATTTTACAGGAAGCTGGTTACAAGGTTGGATTATATACTTCACCACACTTAAAAGATTTTAGAGAACGAATTAAAATAAATGGTGAACTAATTAGTGAAGAAGATGTGATAGCTTTTGTAAAGAAATACAAAGCTGATTTTGAACAAATTAATTTATCTTTTTTTGAATGGACAGTCGGTTTAGCTTTTGATTATTTTGCGAATCAAAAAGTAGATGTCGCAGTTATTGAAACAGGTTTAGGAGGAAGATTGGATTCCACCAATGTTATTTATCCAGAACTTGCGGTTATTACAAATATTGGAATTGACCATACTCAGTTTTTAGGAAATACCATCTCAGCCATTGCAACCGAAAAAGCAGGAATAATAAAACAGAAAACGCCAATTATTATAGGAGAAGAACAATTGGAAACCAAAGAGGTATTTATTAAAAAAGCCAAAGAACTTAATGCTCCCATTTATTTTACCAACAAAATTATAAAAACTGATTATGAATGTGATTTAAAAGGGCTATACCAAGTAAAAAATAAAAAATCAGCAGTTTTAGCAATTCAGCTACTTATCGAAAAAGGCTGGAATATTACCGATAATACTATTAAAAAAGGTTTATTAAATGTTGTAAAAAATACGGGTTTACAAGGTAGATGGCAAGTGTTAAATCAGCATCCACTTACTATTTGTGACACAGGACATAACGAGGATGGCATTAAAGAAGTTGTTACACAACTTAAAAAAACTAACTACCATCAATTGCATTTTATTTATGGGGCTGTAAACGATAAATCAATTGATAAAATATTAGAGTTACTCCCTAAATCTGCTATTTATTATTTTTGCCAAGCTAATATTCCACGAGCATTAGCAATTGAAGATTTATACGGTTTAGCTCAAAAGAAAGGATTAAAAGGATTCGCCTATAAAAGCGTTAAAGATGCATTTAATGCAGCAAAGAAAAATGCTTTACCCGATGATTTAATTTTTATAGGGGGAAGTACTTTTGTGGTTGCAGAGGTTTTATAATTCGGTTGTAACTTAAAAAAAGTAGTATTCTAGTTAGTGTCTGTCTTTTTAGTCGAGAGTTTGAGTCAGAACTGAGCGAAGCGAACTCACGAATATAACTAAAAAACAATTTAAAATTGTGAGTAATGTTCGAGTTCGAGGTTTCGATGAACTGAAAATCAGGAATCCCGAATTGCTCGGGATGACTGATTTGAAGGTCGAGAAAAACGAAGAAATCGAACATCATGGACAAACTCTAGTTAATAATGTATTTTTGTGCTATATATGTTTGTTTTCTCCTCATATCATGAAGTTACAGAGCCTTTAACTCTAATAAATTCTTATGCAACAAAAGGACAAGACGTTGCAACCAATCAGTTACAAGAGGACAATAATCATGAGAAAGGAATTAGTTTAGATACACTAAAACAAGATACCATTAGTTTTTACGGAATAAAAAATGAGGGAGCAATCCCTATTAGGAAAGTAGAAAAAGAAGAATATAAAACAGAAAAACTTGTTCCTGTAAAAAAACTTTTTAATCCCACCCCTCGTCAAATAGAACTTGGAGGATGGCAAACAGTAATATTAATAATTACACTGATTTTATTGGGTTTTGTCAAAGCATTTAATAGTACTCGTTTTAAGGAAACACTAAAAGCTATTGTAAATTATGGGGTAGCTCAAGAAATTACAAGAGAAGAGAAAGTATTTTTTCATAATGTTAATATTCTACTCACTATCATCCATATCTTACTATTGTCTTTATTTATTTACCAAATACAAGAGTTAATATATTATTCTCAAATGGCACATTATTCTTTTGTTAATTATCTTTTTATAGTAGGATTTATAGTAGCGATATATATCATTAAGTATATTTTTTCATTAATTCTATTTTATATTTTTGATTCAACAAGTATTTTTTCAGAATATAGTTTTAACATTTCATTATACAATAATTTGCTAGGAGTATTATTGATTCCTATACTTTGTTTAGCTTATTATTCCTTTTTAGATATTAATTTTATTTTATATTATTTAGCTCTTCCAGTGTTATTTTTAACTTTCGTTTTGCGAATAATTCGACTTTATTCGATAGGAATAACCAAAGGAATTTCATTTTTCTATATATTTTTGTACATTTGCACCCTCGAAATTTTACCATTAGTCGTTTTGTTTAGGATTTTCATCCATAAATAATATAAATTCGACTAATTTTAATTTAAGAATCATGTTAAAAGTAAAAAGTGTTTTAGTATCGCAACCCAAGCCAGAAACTGAAAAATCTCCTTATTTTTCTTTAGAGGAAATGTGTAAAGTTAAAATAGATTTTAGACCTTTTATTCATGTCGAAGGCATTCCTAGACAAGAATTCCGTCTTCAAAAAATTAATTTATTAGATTTTGACGCAGTAATTTTTACCAGTAGAAATGCCGTTGATCATTATTTTAGAGCAGCAGAAGAAGCTCGTAATAAAATACCTGACGAGATGAAATATTTTTGTATTTCTGAATCTATTGCCTTTTATTTACAGAAATATATTGTTTATAGAAAAAGAAAAATATTCCATGGACAACAAACCTTTGCTGAATTAATTCCATTATTAAAAAAACATAAAGAATCTAAGTTCTTATTGCCTTGTTCTGATATTCTTAGTCCCAATATTATTCAATTATTAAAAGAGAATGAGATTGATTATAAATGTGCAACGCTTTACAGGACTGTTTGTAGTGATTTATCTGATTTAAAAGATGTTAATTACGATATTTTAGTGTTTTTTAGCCCATCAGGAATAAAATCTCTTTTTCAAAATTTTCCTAACTTTAAACAAAACGACACTAGAATAGCTGTTTTTGGATCTACAACCGTTAAAGCAGCAGAAGAAGCAGGACTTAGAATAGACATAGCAGCTCCACAGCCAGAATCCCCATCAATGACAAGGGCTTTGGAACTTTACATTAAAAAAGCAAATAAGAATTGTAAAAAGGTATAAGACTGATAATAAAACAATCTAATTCGTTTTTTTTATCCTCAACTGCAATAACAAATCTTCTTATAATTAAAGAAAATAAGCATTGATTTTCTGTTAATATATTATTACATTTGCAGCCTTATTTTTTACGTAAAAAATACCATATGAAATAAGCCATGAGCAAAATGCTCACCAACAACGATGAATATTTTATCCCGAGTACTCGGGATGACCGATTTTAATAAAAATATACATATGAAATTATCAAAATTCAAATATACCTTACCCACCGAATTACTTGCAGACAGACCAGCAGAGGAGAGGGAAGATGCAAAATTAATGGTTATTCACAGGGATACTGGTGAAATTGAACACAGACATTTTAGAGATGTTTTGGAATATTTTGAAGAAGGGGATTTGATGGTGATGAATGATACCAAGGTGTTTCCAGCAAGAATGTATGGGAATAAAGAAAAAACAGGTGCACGTATTGAAGTGTTTTTGTTAAGAGAATTAAATAGAGAAAGTTTATTATGGGATGTATTAGTAGATCCTGCAAGAAAGATTAGAATTGGAAATAAACTTTATTTTGGCGATGATGATTTAGTCGCTGAGGTTATTGATAATACTACTTCAAGAGGAAGAACATTGCGATTTTTATTCGAAGGTCCTTATGAGGAATTTAAAGCAATCATTAGAAAACTAGGAGAAACACCTATTCCGAAATTTATTAAAAGAGATGTAGAACCGGAAGATGCAGATAGATATCAAACTGTTTATGCGACAAATGAAGGTGCTGTTGCTGCTCCTACTGCAGGATTACATTTTAGCAAAACCTTATTAAAAAAATTTGAAATTAAAGGCATTGATTTCGCCTATTTAACACTCCACGTTGGATTGGGAACTTTTCGTAAAGTAGAAGTAGAAGACCTTACCAAACACAAGATGGATTCTGAAGAAGTTCATATTACTCAAGAATGTGTTGACAAAGTTAACCTTGCAAAAAAAAATAAAAAAAGAATTTGTGCCGTAGGAACAACATCAATGCGTGTTTTGGAAACTTCTGTTTCTACTGATGGATATTTAAAAACTTACGATGGCTGGACTAATAAATTTATCTTTCCACCTTATGATTTTAGTCTAGCAAATTGTATGATTACCAACTTCCACACACCAGAATCTACCTTATTAATGATGACAGCAGCTTTTGGAGGGTACGATTTAATTATGAAAGCTTACAAGATTGCTATTAAGGAAAAATATAATTTTTACACTTATGGGGATGCAATGCTAATTTTATAAAAAAAAGAAATATTAACATAAAAACAAGTCAAATGAAACTAGAAGACCTAAAACTGTACCGAGAATGTTTAGATTTTGAACAAAAAATATGGGAAATTGTTAGTCAATGGGAAGGATTTAATCAAGATGCTATGGGAAAAGCATTTTTACAAGCTGCCGACGCAATTTCTGGAAACATCGCTTCAGGCTATGGAAGATACAATTTTAAAGACAAAAAACATTATTGCTACATTTCCAGAGGCTATTTATTAAAAACCAAAGGTTGGTTGTTAAAATCTAAAGAAAGACAATTAATTCCTGACCAACAAATAGATGAATTATTAGAATTTGTAGAAAAAATTCATCGAATGTTAAATGCATACATTCGTTCTATTGGAAGACCAAAAGAAGGCGGCTATACCAAGTCAAATGAAGGCGATGAATCTTCTTATGGTAATACCTCTGAACGTCATGATAACCATCCTGAACCAAACGGAAATTCCTTTACTGCAAGTGAAGACGAATTCTTTAGTGCTGATGAATTAACATCCAATGCATAAATATGCAATAATAGTTGCTGGAGGTAAAGGAGAAAGAATGGGAACCGAAATTCCTAAACAGTTTCTCGAATTAGCTGGCAAACCTATTATCATGCATTCACTAGAAAAGTTTAAAACAACTTTTCCAACCATAGAAATAATACTAGCTCTTCCCGAAAATCAAATTGATTTTTGGAAAGAGCTTTGTTGTAAACACAAGTTTACAACAATTCCACATCAACTTGTTAAAGGGGGAGAAACCCGTTTCCATTCTGTAAAAAATGCGTTAGAATTAGTAAAACAAAAAAGTATTATTGCCATTCACGATGGTGTTCGTCCTTTAGTAAGTACCAAAACAATAACAACTTGTTTTAATGAAGCAGAAAAAAAAGGAAATGCCATTCCTGTAGTTCCAGTTGTAGAATCTCTTCGGTATGTAAATAATGAACAAAACGAAGCAGTAAAACGAAGCTGTTACCGATTGGTACAAACGCCACAATGCTTTAGTTCTGAAATCATTTTAAAAGCCTATCAACAACAATTTGATGTTAATTTTACCGATGATGCATCAGTAGCAGAAAAATTAGGAGAAATGATTCATTTGGTGGAAGGCAATACCGAAAACATTAAAATAACAACTGCAACAGATTTAATTATTGCTGAGGCTCTTTTAAAATAAGTTATTCTTTTAAAATTTTCTGATAACTTATATTTTCGTTAAAAAGTATCTTTAAAAGATACATTCCTTTTGGTAAGGTTGAGATATCAATAACCTGTTCTGTTGTTGTTAACAGCTGAACTCCTCGAATATCATAAAGTTCTATCGCTATAATTTTTTTGGTTGCAGTTATCTCTATTTTATCTTTTGTTGGGTTGGGAAACACACTAACAATATTGATTTTTTGATTTTCTTCAATTCCCACATAAGTTGTATCACAAGAGGAAAACATTCCAGTATTATAATAACCAATAGTAGAATCTTCATAACATCTTAAAGGACCACCCCAAGGATCACATGCTCCTATAAGGGGATAAAAAGAATAAGTGTCTCCAATACCCTCTATTATAATTCCAGAACTGAAATAACTCGAAGACCAATTAAGTTGATTAGTAAAAAATTTGTTTAAAACATTACGGACTTACTTAGATGATAGTAGTAATTAAAAAAAGACATTATTTTTAAATAAATCTGCACTATGTTGAAATTTATAGGTTTTATTTTTTTAGTCTATCTTTGCATCAAATTTATAAAAATGGATGCAATAACTAAGTATTTTGAATCAATGTTATTTCTAATAATAGGAATGATTCCAGCTTGTGTTGGTTTATTATTATTTGACCATAGTATGCTTTCAAATTCAGATATTTTACAATCAACAGGGATGTTTTTTTGGGCATGTATTTGTTTACTATATACTGCTGCGTTTACATTACTTTATTCAATGAATATAACTCTCATACACCCATTTTTTTGGAAAATATTAAGTATTACTTATGTGCCATCAAAAGAGGATTGGAAACCAACTTTTTTGCAAATGTTTTTATATTCTATAATAGCTGGTTTAATTACTTGGTTTAAAAATGGTAATTTTATTCATTTCATAGGAAATAGTTTCATTGTTGCTATATCAGTAAACATACTTCTTGTTATATCATTTTTAATGATTGAAAAAGGAATTAAAAATAAACTATAAACTATAAATATATTCATATTTACATAAAAAATAAGCCAATACTATCATCTAAGTAAGTCCGAAACATTACCGTTAATATTAATTTGTTTAATAGAGTCAACACTATAAATGACAGAATCTGCCCATGGATCACAATTGCCAGGATAAATAACCAATGTGTCACCAACATTAGCACCAAAATCATACAATAAACTAAAAGTGGAATCACACTTATTAAGTTTATAAACTTTCTGCCCAACTTGTTTTAAAAATTCATCCCACCCTGCACCACAAGTAACATATCCTTCTATGTATGTTAACGTATCACCATTAAAAATAGAATCTCCTTTAGATTCCATAGTTGTATAGGAAAAAGAAGCAGAACTGAATGGAGGAATATGAAAATACCATGTTGCTCCTTTTGGAAAATAATTCTGAGCATTTATTTTTCCATAAAATAATAATGAAAACAAAAAAAGGAAGTAGATTTTTTTCATTTACTTTTTGTTTAGTACTATAAAGATAACGAAAATATTCAAACTGCAATAGTTATGTTAATAAACAAATTCGAATTAATGATATTTAGGAATTAAAAAAGTACGTTTAAACTTGATTTTTCTGTAAAGCACATTTTCTCCAAATCTACATTCTCAATCAAATTTAAACTAGGCGATTTTCCTTTGGCTATCGAACCCAATTTATCAAATCCTAAAAATTGTGCACCATTGGTCGTCGCCCATTTAATTAATGTTTCTAATGGAATTGACGGATTTTTTTTGGATATGGTTTTAAGTTCATCTAAAATGGACAAACTCCAATTACTAGCCAAACTGTCTGTGCCAATGGTACATTTTTCGTTTAAAAAGAGTTCATAGTTGGGCTGTTTCCCTTCAATGTATTCATTAGCATTTGGGCAAAAACACCAATAAATGGAATTAGAATAATTTTTGGCAAAATCAACATCAGCTTTATTGGTGTAGGTATTATGAACCAACAGTATTTTTTTATCAGTAGAAAAATTGGACAAATAAGATGGTAATGAATTTTTTCGAGTAGGTTCCCAACTTTTAATAGCTTCGTTAAAACTTGCTAATTGCTCATACAAATTACCTGTTTTTGATAAAAACAACTCATTTTCGCTTTCTGTTTCTTGATTGTGTATGGTTAACAAATTACCACCATGTTTATTTACTTTTTTTAGTAAAGAAGCCGACAGCGAATAAGGTGCATGAGCTGTAATTGATATTCTTAGTTGGTTGGGATATTCTTTTTTAATAATATTTGCTCGTTCCATAATTTCGGTGGAATGAGTTGGATTTAATCCAAAAACCTCTAAAAATGTATAGTAGTTCAACTTCCCTTTGGCTTTTTGATGAAACGAAGTGTTTCCATTAGCAATATCTCCAACAGCAACAATTCCGTTGGCTATCATTTCTTGTTCGGCATTTTTCATTGCTTTTTGCCTTTCCTCAACAGTAAAATTGTTTCTGACAGCAATAATTTCTTTTACAAAACCGTGGAGTTGAGTGTGTTCTGATAGTTTTCCTTTCAAATAGGACAACTCCAAATGGCAATGTGTATTGATAAATCCAGGACAAATGATACCTTGATGTTGTTCAACTTCTTCCCAATTAATTTTCTGCTGCAAAGGATTTAATACCTCTAAAATTTCTCCATTATCACTAACAACAATAACTCCTTTTTTAATGGGAGTACTGTTTCCAGTAAATATATAGTCAGCAGAAATTTTTTTCATGATTCAAAAATAGGAAATTCATTGTCAGTTCGAGTGCGAAGCGTATCGAGAACATAATTTTTTTTACAAAAAGTTGCTCTCGATACTAAATTCAATGAATTTAACTCGAATGGATATTTTTTGCTTTTCTAATCTTATTTTTGCACTCCAATGCAAGAAAAAATAAACATACGAAGTTTAACGGAAGAGGAATTAAAGTCTTTTTTTGTAGAACAAAAGGAGCAAGCTTTCCGTGCCAAACAAGTGTACGAATGGTTATGGAAAAAAGGAGCAACTTCTTTTGAGGAGATGACCAATCTTTCTTTAGCTACGAGAGAACTATTAGTTGCTAATTTTGTAATTAATACCGTTACCATTGCCGAAAAACAGGTAAGTGCCGATAAAACAATAAAAATCGCTTTTCGATTAACTGATGGCAAAATAACCGAGGGCGTATTAATTCCTTCCAAAAAAAGAATGACCGCTTGTATTTCTTCTCAAGTGGGTTGTAGTTTAACTTGTTCATTTTGTGCAACAGGACAACTCGAAAGACTAAGAAACATTGATGCTGAAGAAATATTTGACCAAGTAGTTATCCTTAGAAATTTGGCGGAAGAACATTATCATCAACCCTTAAGTAATATCGTTTACATGGGAATGGGAGAACCTTTGTTAAACTACAAAAATGTATTAAAATCTATCGAATACCTTACTTCAGAAAAGGGATTAGGAATGTCACCCAAACGAATTACTGTTTCAACGGCAGGCATTTCTAAACTCATTAAACAATTAGGAGATGATGAAGTAAAATTTAACTTAGCCTTGTCGTTACATGCTGCTACAGATGCTAAGCGAAATCAAATTATGCCCATTAACGAGCAAAATTCGTTAGCCTCTTTATCTGAAGCGTTGACCTATTTTCACGAAAAAACTGGTTCTCGCATCACTTTCGAGTACATTATATTAAAAAATTTTAACGATAGTTTGGAGGATGCGAAAGACTTGGCAGCATTTTGCAAAGTAGTTCCTTGTAAAATCAACATCATCGAATACAATCCCATCGATAATGCTAATTTTGAAAAAGCTGAGGAAGAAAAAACAGATAAGTTTGCAGCATTTCTAGAAAATACCTTTAACTTAATCGTAAATGTTCGCAAAAGTAGAGGAAAAGACATTGATGCCGCTTGCGGGCAGTTGGCGAACAAGAATAAGGCGGTAAATTAATTGTTAATTTTTACCACTTTACCCTTATAGCTTTGTTCCCCAACTTGTAAAGTATAAAAATAAGTGCCTGCTTTTAGTTCGTTGATGTTTAAACTAAAATGTTGATTGCCCTCATTTTGTGGCGTAAATGGTTTCAGAGTAAAACTGAGCATTTGCTATTGTTAACAACACTAAGCTTATGGCTAGTAATAGAAAATAGTGTTTCATAGGGTGTAAAATTTAATGCAAGGTAGTTATTTTATTGTAGCATTTCTATTCTCATTTATGAGATATGAATGATATAAACTAAAAAACCTTATTTTAGAGGTCTTAAAAAATACTCCATGTCAGAAAAC
>Ga0210044_10001554_pt1 | contig 35008 bp, 43 predicted proteins | sample CryGey13umfilter_2_FD_183959 | JGI IMG/M metagenome (GOLD analysis project Ga0210044, IMG submission 183959) | Groundwater microbial communities from aquifer in Utah, USA - Crystal Geyser 4/9/14 3 um filter (SPAdes) (version 2) | ecosystem: Environmental > Aquatic > Deep subsurface >...
CCTCCATCAAACAACCCCCGCCTCAATCCATTCCTTCGCAACACGCGCCAGCTCTCCTTGCCTTGCGCGCGCTTCGGCGGTGGCTACCAGGCCGGCCTGAGCCGCCCGTCCGACATCGTAATTACCGTTCTCAAATGCCCACTTGGCGGCGCGGTTGAGTGTCAGCGGATCGCCGCCCGCCGGGGTGTCGCACAAGGCCACCAGCAACGCGCTAAACGCCTCGTAATCCTCGAAATGACCATCCAGGAGCAAGCCGGACGCAAGACCCCGACAATCGCCCCACTGCTCCGGCGCCAGCACATCGAGAATTGCAAGCGGTGTCGCCGGTTGATCGTAATCGACGACATCCACAAACTCGGTGCCGCTATCACAAACGAGCGCCAAGCGGCGCGCGCCTGTGGTCGGATCATCGAGCGTGATAAACGCACCAGGAGGAAAGGGAACTACGTTCAGCGAAGCATCATTCATCATCGTTCTCCGTCAGTTTGAAATTATGCGTAGGCGAACACGGCGGCGCGGATCGCGGCGCCGTGTTCATCGCCGGACAGCTCGCCGTCGATGTAACGCTGGTTGATCGCCTCGACCTCGGGCGAGAGGGTGAAACCCTCCAGCTCGACACTGGCCCGCGCGAAGTCGATTTCCTTCTGACGCGCGGTTCGCTCTTGGGCACTGATACCCCCGGCGACGGGCTTTAAGACTGCATTCATGGCCTACCTCCTTACGGTGTTACCAGGTAAAACAGCAGCGCAAGCGTGGCGCATAACAGCACGGCGCTTTTGAAACGCGACGCCCGGAATTCTTCAATCAGTTCCATCAGCCGGCGCTCGTTCTCGATCTGCTTTCGACTCTGCCGGTTCTCGGCAAGGGCTCTGCTTACACGGTCTTGATCGTCGCGCATCCGTGGCCTCACAGCGTCATCATCATGTCCTGGGGCGACAAGGCCATCAGGATGATGTCGTACAGCCAAGCCAGAGCGAAAGCGCCCAGGCTGATGAAGCCAAACCCCCAAACCATGTGTGTCTTGTCGGGGAAGGCGTACATCGTGAAGAGCCAGGCCAACAGCGCCGGCACGGAAATCAGGTTGCAGAGAAAAACAACGGGCAGACGCAACCAGTACAGCACCAAGAACAGCGGCAGCCGAACGGCCAGCCAGACCCAGGACAGGAAGCCCCGCACCGTCGATGCCTTTGGCATAACGGCCTTCAGCTTGCCGGCGTCCAGCGAAAACGCCATCGGCACGCGCTTGGCCTTCGGCTTCGGGAAACTCACTACATTGGTCATGATCCACCCCCCTTTAAACGGGAATTCTTTTCCATAGTCCGATACTAGCCGGAAGCGGTGCCGGTGTCAAGCGTTTTCACTTGTCGCCGCCCTCCCCTACCCCCTCAATGTCGTGTACCTGGTGCATGCAATTCCAGGAACGGCACGAAGGCGGCGGCGGCATCGCGCCGCTCATCTTCGGATAGACCGGACCCCATGCAGTAACCGAACAGGGCCAGGCACAAATCACGGTCCCCAGGATCGGGCAACGCCTCGATCTGCTCCAGGTTGTACGCCTCGCTATTCAGCAAGGCCGAAGCGAACGAGGCCAGGACACGGGCCGACTCGCCGGCCGGCCCCCGCTCTAGCCGCTGCATCACCGCCTCGAACTCGCCGGCCAGCATCGACCGGGCTGGATTCACTCGATACATCGCGCGTTCTTCGCTCATGGCAAACGCTCCCCTTTGGGTGTTAGGTGGTAAGTACCGGCCAGGCTACCGACAAGGTAGCCATGCGCCAGAAGGGCGTCAATGTGGCGTGCAGCCACGGGATAGGGGTCACGGCCTGCCTTGAGGATGAATCGGCCGGTGGCCGCCTCCAGGCGCAAAATGCCGCCCTCCTGGACCTTGTAGACGATCAATTGCTGAACATTGGTCAAGCCGTTTTCGCGGGCGCGAAAATCATAGGTCGCCCATAGGTTGAGCTGCGCCCCTTCGCTCACGCTCTGGAAGATCAGGAAGTCGTCATTCCATACGCTGGTGCCGTCCAGCCGGTAGCCGTTGAGGTAACTTTCGCTGTTCTTCCTGCCCGGCGCCGGGTCGGCGTCGTGGCATACCAGGCTGAAATGTGGCTCGCTCGGCCGGTCAATCCCGTTGATGCTGTCCAGGTAGGACGGCGACGTATGCGGGCCGGTAGCCCGCACAATCCGGTAAGGCCCCGTGTTGTAGCTGGTGCGGACTATCTCGCCTATGCAAAGCGTCATGGCGTCACCTACGCGCGAACCGGCGGCAAGGCATTCGGGTAATGCTTCGCCAAAATCCGGTTCAACTGCTCCACCAGGTCAAGCCTCTTGAACGTGATGTGGGCCGACCCCTTCTTGTACCACTTCATAGCCAGGTAGTCGTTTTCCGCGAAGGAATGGCCCTGCCGTTGCGCATCGGAAGCCATGTAGTAGACGCCCTGGCGGTGGTCGGCCTCGGGCCTCCCGTCCAGGACGTGGAAGACCCGTAGCAGGTCGTCCAGCCGATCCGCTGAGCGTGAAGTCGGGTTCCCGTAGCTGGAAAAGTAGTTGAGGATGATCCGCTTGCCGAACTTGTGGGGCGTGTTGGTCTTGTAGCTCCAGGACAAAGCGCGGAAGCATTCGATAACCCCGCGCTCGAACATTTCCCCGCGCGAACCGTACAGCATCCCGAAAGTGGCCTCGATGTTGTCCAGGGTCAACGGGGGGACTTCGCCCTCCCTGATCTGCGTATCCCACTTCTCGCGCGCCTGCGAGTCCATGAAGGTGCGCAAACCGGATTCACTCAACAGGTATTGCCAAGCCGGCCCATCGACCGTTTGCAGAATATCGCGCTCCACGTCCGGCCGCGAGCTGCGGAAATCGCCGGAAACAGTCGTCGTCCGACCCCGCAAGGAATAATGGTTGTCGATGACGAACCGGGGAAAGCCTACATGGGCGACCTTGGCCAGGCTCTCGGCCTCGGCCATAAGGTCCAGGACCTGGCGTAGCCGGTCCAGGACGGCCGCCCGTTGGTTGGCCATGTTGGTAATGCTCACGCTCTTAACAAGGGCGTTGGTATTCATTTGCTGTACTCCTGAACGCTTGCAGCCAGAAAAAAGAGGGGGGTTTCGGGGTCCATTCCCTAGCCCCCCACAAGAGGCCGCGGTTGCGGTTCGATCAACGTAAGGCGGGCTTACGCGGGTAAACAATCCTCGATGTTGAAAGCGACGGTGTTTCTCATGTGCTGCGCCGTGCCCAGGGCGTCGGTTCTGTCGCTGGTGTAGTAGGTAGCCGCCGGCTTGCCGGTAATCCGCACCTGGTATTCCGCCAGGTCGGAGTCATAAAAGACCTTCACGCGGTCGGTGCCGAGTTCCGGGGTCTTGATGCGCTTGAGTGCCATAGTCGTTGCTCTCCTGGTGCAAGGGGCTTGCGCCCCTCCGGGTTACTCGGGGCGGGCCTCGGCCGCCGTGTTGCCGGCCTTGCCCAGGATGAAGTCGTAAGCCAGGCTGGCTTGCTTGCTCGCGGTGAAGATGGCGGTCTTGTCGTTCTTGAGGACGGTCAGCCAGTTTTCGACGTAGGAGGCATGAAGCTCGATGGTGGAATCCACGATGCCGACATGACCGACGATGAACGCGGCGCCCAGCTCGGCCACCAACTCTTCAAAGGCATAGGCCGAATCCCCGAAACGCTTGCCGAATTGACGATTCAAGCGGCTTTCGTGGCCGGTCCAGTGGGTCAGCTCGTGCAAGGCCGTGGCATAGTAGTTTTCCGGGCTGGTGAAACGCTCACGGGCAGGCAGGCAGATACAGTCCCGGCTGGGGACATAGAACGCACCATCAAAGCCGTGGTCGATGGTTGCGCCGCTGGCGGACAGCAGTTTTTCCGCTTCCTCAATGGCGTTGAATGCGGGGGCTTCCTCGGTCTCGGTCTTGTAAAACGATTCCGGCAAACCGTCGATCTGCGCCACATTGAACAGCCAGAAGGGCTTGCACATCGGGAAGAAACCCCGGCCCTCTTCGTCGGCGCCGTCCTGGTCCACGTCGCCACCCTTCTTCTTGACCATCTCGAAGTAGGCGCACATAACGCCCTTCTCGCCCTTGCGCACCTGGGCGCCCATGGCGGCGGCTTGCTTGTAGGTCATCCAGACATTGGACGGGAAACCGGCCTCAATGGCGGCATCCCAAAGGATCAGAACATTGACGCCCTGGTATGCGTCACCCGTCTTGCCATTACGCGGGAAACCGGATTTAGCGGCCTTCGTCCAGCGTTCGCGGGCAACGTTGCCGCCCTTCTCAAGCATGGCGATGATTTTGTCGGTGATGGCCTGGCGAATGTCCATTTTCAAGTTCCTTACGTTGACGTTGATCTTTGTTTACCTGGTGAATCGTTCTCTGTTCACCATGGCTAAATTATGGACCTGGCCGCCTTCGTTGTCAAGCATTTTCACTTGTCAAGGAGCAAGTATTTTTCAATAATGCTGACGCGATCTATAGCAGATTGCAATGCCGACATGCCCAGACCTGGCACACGTCTTGCCGATCCTCCCTTGCCGAACCGGGCCTTTCTGGCGTCAGCGAGGGGTCCCCGCTTGCGGGGCGAGCAGCCAGGCTCCCTCTCCCTGTGTAGGGGAGAGGGCGGGGGGTGCAGGGGGAGCAGCTCCGGCCCGGCCCGTAGGCCAGGACGGGTGCCGTTGTTTTCGCGGACGCGAAAATGCTTTTCGTGGATCTTCGACGTTCAGGAATTCAGGCCATGTCCTTTGCCGGGATGGACCGGCAAACCGGCCGGCAAGCCGGCCGGCTTCGGGACAGCATGGCCTTCTGGTCATTCCCTGACTTCGCCACCATCCAGGGTTTAGCAGGGGAAGGAAGGGAATAGGCGAAGCCCAGGGGCAGGCGCGAAGCGCCAGACCTGCCGGCCCCCAGGGGGACGGCCTCCAGCTCGACCCGGACCTTATCCACGGCCGGCCGGTGGGCAACCCTAGCGAAGCAAGCCCCTAGCGTTGCGTAGCGGGTTGTCCACGGGTGAGGGACGCGAAGCGGACCGAAAGGCGGTGGGTAAGTCCGGCTCTTCATGCCGTTCTGCCGTCAAGGCCGGGCGATAGCCGGGCCTGGTGTCCAGGGGATTAGCCCAGCGGCCAAGGGGTGTCTCGCGCGTAGCGGACGTGGTTGCTCCCCTGGGGAGCGTTCCGGCTGCGTAGCGCGAGACTCCCCTTGATGAGCGTAGGCAAGTGGTGGCCTGGAAGGGTGGCCGGCAGCGCCGGACAGTCCGAAGGACCAAGCGCGTAGGCGCGCGCCCTGGAACGGGCATCCCGGTTTTCGCTCAAGCGAAAATGCCCCAGGGTTTGCGGCCTTAGATCACCGAGTCAAAAGGAAGCAAGCGCAAGGCGTCGATGCTGTAGTAAGTCTGGATGCAACGGGGATCATGATCCACAACACGGCGACCGGCCCGATTCACACGGTAGCGGATAGGCTCATCGTTATGCGCGAGGACAGAACCATGATCGGGATAAACCTTATCCACGATGATGACCTTGCCAATATCACGCCGAAAGCAAGGATGATGCACGGCGGCGATGACACAACGGGAGCCAGGAACGATCTGCACCAGGTCACCCGCGAGAACGCAAAAAGGGCAAGGGAAAGCCGGCCCGATAGATACCGAGTAGGCTGGTCCCCATAAAACCAAGCTGCTGCAACAGCAACCCATAACGGTCGATGCCCAGGGCAAAACCGATCATTGCCAGATTGGCGGCCAGGAAAGCCAGCCAACCAAAGCGCGAAACCCGCGTATGGGTAGCCAGAAGGAAGGCACCGAGAAGACCGGCAATGCTGCCGGCCCATTCAAGAAAGGCGATCAGCATAAGCGCCTCACTTCCCGGAAGGCTTGACCGGCGCCGGCGTCAGGCGGCGGATCGTATCGGCCTGGCTGGCAGCTTGGGTGCGAAGCGCCTCAAGCTCGCCCACGGCCTGACCATGCTGGACGGCCAGGTCACGGGCTTCCTTACGTATGGCCGCCAACTCGGCGGACAGGGATTGCTTATCCTTCTCCAGCTTGCCGATGACTTCCAGACTCCGGGCCTTCTGGTCCTTCAACTGGTCGGCATGGTGAGCGGTCAAGTTCTTGAGCTGATCCGCCACGAGCCGCGCGCCGGCGTTGGCTTGTTCGGCCTCACTGATAAGCGCGCGCTCCCGGCCGGCAGCGGCATCGAGCTTCACAACGGTTTCAGCAAGATCACCCCGCAAGGCGTTGATCGTGATTTCTGCGGCCTTGGCCGTGGCGGCCTGGTCGGCTATCTGGCCCGTCAACCGGACGATTTCAGCCTGGTGCTGTCGCCTGGCGGCCTCGGCCTCTTCATGGACCCGTGAAAGCTCGGTTTGCTGCGCCTCGATCTGCCGGCGTTGCTGGTCGGCGGTCGCGGAAAGAGCGGCCTCACGGGCGGCGGCATCAGTAGCGGCCTGCCGCGCGGCCTGGGCCGTGAATTCAAGGGTGGATTGCGCGGACTCAAGGGCTACAGCGTCGGCCTCAGCCTCGGCTTCGAGCTGTTCAATCGCGCCCAGGGCTTCATCAAGCCGGCCCTCGCGGTCGCCACCCCGGCCGGCCTCGATGCGCACCAGGTCGCAGGCCCAGGCACACGCCACCCGCCCAAGTAATGACCTGGCCAGGATGAAGCGAATACGTAGAAAACCGGACCGAACGAAGCCCGAAGAACCCAGCACTTTGCAAACGATCCAGAATGGCCTAATCCATGGACGACGGTATCCAGACCTACCTTGATCGGTTTAAAGCCAGCCATGGCCCTGAAAACGCGCCCAGGGCGGCATTACGCACCACCCATAGCCAACCCCCCTCTTGCCGAACCAGCGCCGAAGGCGCTTGGGTGGGGGGAGCCGCCGAAGGCGGGGGGAGGGCTTGCCCTCCCACGGGGGGGTCGAGTTCGAGCCGCGTAGCGGCTGACAGGGGGGCGGCACGCCCCCGCGAACTGTAGGCGTGTGAGGGAATGAGAACCTGGCCAGGACGAAAGCCGCCGGCCGGGGTGATGGTGTTGTACAACCAGGCGGCCCGTAGGGCCTCACTTCAGGGGGTGAGGCCAACGGCCGAGGGGCAAAGCCCCTGGGGGATGCCGGGTCGGGCGGCCGCAGGCCGACCGGGTGGGTTCGAGCCGGCGGGGGCGTAGCCCCCAAGAGGCGGCGGGGTTTCGCACGGCCGAGTTACCCCCTGCGCGGGCGGGGCCAACTACAGGAAGATATATAGGAAAACCTTTATAACTACAGGGGAAGAGGTAGCGACCAGCCGCAAAGCCAGTGCTGGCGCGGGTTGCGGGGCGAAAGCCCAGCGCATCGCGGGAGTTGTTCAGCGCAGCCTGGCGGGAGTTGTTCAGCGTGGATAAACCGCGTATGACGCCATAAACCATTGATCCGATACGAATTTCGGCGCGGGAGTTGTTCAGCGTGGATAACTTTGGCTATCAACAGGGTTTTCCACAACCGCGCGGGAGTTCTTCAGCGCAAGAAAAAGCCGGGAGTTGTTCAGCGCAACGCCCGGCCGGGAGTTCTTCAGCGCACGGACTAGAACAAGGCGGCCTGGATGGTCTTGGGCAGGACATGAGGCGGCGACGGCAGCAGGACCAGGCCGGTTTCGCTGACTTCGACGGCCGCCTGGGGATAGACCACCAGGACGAGCTTGAGCGCGCGTAGAAACGCCTTCTTGAAGTCGCGCACGGCCTGTTCGGTGGCGGTGTTGTACCCGGACCCGAATTGCATCATCAGCGGTTCCCAGCGAATCGGCCGGCTGCGGCGCTGTGTGTAGCTCATGCGGTAGGTCAACCAGGTGTAGACATCCATGGCAAGCGGCGAGCCGCGCAGGGCCTTATAGGCGCGCAGGTCGATGGGCACGGGGTTGGTGACGCATTCCTGGAAAAAGCCGTTGGTCAAGCGCAGGCGCGATTGCCAACTTCCGGCTTCATGCTCGGCCTGGGGAGTCCATAGGCCGGCCATTTCGGCATCATCAAGCGCCAGCTCTTCGGCGATGAGGACGTTTTTCAACAGGAAGCCCTTGGCGTCCTGGCCCCCGGTGTAATGCGCGGTGATGAGGGAACCGAAGAGACGCTTCATCTGTTCGGTTACACGGCTGGCGCTGCCGCGCGCCCCGCCGCCGCTGCTGCGCAGGTCCAGCACGTCGCGCAGGAACGCGCGCAACGAGTCGCCCAGCTCGATGACGGGCGACCCCTTACGGACCGCCTCGGTGGCCACCCAGGACATGAGAAGGCGCGGATAGATCCCGTAAGGGATGCCGCCTTCGTAGCCGGCGACGATCCGCAAGCGGAAATCCCCGTTCACCCGCTTGAATACGTCCGCTTTGGGGTCTTTGTAGGGCATCGTGGCGATGACCAGGGCGCGAGACATGAAACCCAGGGCGCCGGCACTTTTGGCGTCCTCCTGCTCGATGGCCAGGTGGGCGTCGATCACTTCGCGCACCCACGCCGGGATCGGCTGGCCAGAACGGAAATCGAATGACAGATTGCTTGTTGTTTTAGGTGGATTCATGGCCTTATGGCTCCTTCTGTACTAGAATTCCGCTTGCTAGGCGGCTTCCATCGAGAGGTTCGCTTACGTTGACTTTGAAAGCCCGGTTGCTGCCGGGCTTTTTTTCGCCTACAGGCATTCGCCCGCGCTCTTCTCCACCTGGGACAGACCCAGGCCGCCGGCTGGAGCCTCCACCAGGCGCACGGCAGTTCCAACGTAGGTCAAATACAGAAACGTACCTTCGTCGAAAGTCTGTGTGGCGCTGCTGTGGCCGATGCCGATGATTGCATTGGCGCCAGCCGGCGCCGCGCGCCCCAGGGCCTCCAGGGCGTCGTCGTGTTCGTTGCGCTTGCGCTCCACCAGGGATTGAAGCAAACCCTTTTGCGAAATCCGTATCGGGTAGGTGACTTCCACAATGCCGAAAGACGTTTCGATCTTCTGACCAGGTGGCGGGGTGTCGAGAGTAGACAAATGAATCATGCGTTCCCTTTCTTGGTTTTGGTGCGTGGTTTTGAACCGCCCTTTGGAGCGGGGGGTAGTGCGGCAGATGCCGCAATCTCGGCGCGGAAGCGGGCCATCAACGCCTTGGGGGCCTCCAAGGTGGCCCGCTCCCAGCCCGGCGGCAGCTCGCCGCCGGCAGCGGCGCCGGCCTGCTGCGCCAGGTCGTAACGTTCCTTGACCCCCCACACGATCCCGACTGCATCCCCTACGGCCTGCCGGCTCCATCCGTAACGGTCGCCAACGGCTTGCAGCGTCAAGCCGTCGACCAGCGCCAGGCGCGCGGCCTCGATCCGGTCTTGTGAGATTTTCAGTAGGGGGCGGACGGCCTCGAATAGGGCGGGGGGCATTCGCCGCTTTGCTCGCATTAGGTACTTCTCCATAGGTGGCGGGGTTGTAAACCCCGCCAGCTTGTCACGGTTTCATGCTGCCGAAAATATTGACCAGGCTGTACTTGGTTTCGCTGTCAACGCCGTACAGGAAGGCCACCAGGGCGAAAGCGCCGTCGCCATCGGTGGCGAACTGCCCATTGCGCAAGCCCTGCATGATGGCCCGGCCTACATCCTTCGCACCTTGGCCCGCGCCATAGAAGGTATCCAGCCAGGCATCGACGGCTTCACGGTCTTCCTTCCGCATCGTATCCAGGACCACCTTGGGATCGGCGCCGAATTCGTAAATGTTGCTGTATGCCTTGGCCAGGATGTCCGCCGGCACCAAGGCGGGGGCGTTCGGGTTGCCGGCCGGGGCCTCGGTTTCGCGGGCGCGAAACACTTGCACCGGGCCGGGTTCGGTCTGGCCGGTATCCCTGGGGCCGGCCACTTCGCCCTTGCCCTTGGCCGGCTTCTCGGCCTTCGGCTTCTTGGGCGGCTTCACCTGGTCTTTGACGGTCTGGGCCTTATCGCGGGCATTCTCCTTGCCGCGCGTGGCCTTGAGGTCGTCCACCAGGTCTTTGGCGGCCTCGGGGTCGATCTTCTCAACGGTCTTGACCGTGTTGATGACTTCCAGGTCGGACGCGATGTTTTCCGTCACCAGGCGCTTGGCCTGCTCCGGCAGGGTCAGCAGAGACAGGATTTTCGAGAGCCAGGCCCGGCTCTTGTGGTGCTTCTCCAGGACGGCCTCGACGCTGCCGAGCTGGTCCAGGTCATGCTGTACGCGCTTGGCTTCCTCGATCTGCGAGAGGTTCAGGCGGTGGATGTTCTCGGCGAAGCGAAGATCGGCCGCTTCTTCGTCGGTCATGTCCTTGACGCGGGCGCGGAGCTGCGCCAGGCCCTCCAGGCGGGCAGCCATGCAACGGCGCTCGCCGGCCACCAGGACGTAAGGCTTTTCCTTGCCGGCTTCGTTCGGGCGCAACAGGATGGCTTGAATCTGATGCTTGCGAAGACTCCGGCCCAGGTCGGCAAGGGTCTGATCCTCGGCGCCCTCGAAGACTTCGCGCTCCTGCTTCCGAATCTCGATGTCGTCCAGGTTCACCAGGATTTCAAAGTCGTTGAAATCGCCGGTCCCGGCAAAGAGGGCGTCAATGCCTGCGCCCAGGGCATCGGCGGCCCCGATGAAAGCATTCTCGGCGGGCTTGGTGGCGGTGGCGGTGTTCACGGCAGCGGGTTCCTTCTTCGTGGCGGCGGCTTTCTCGCCGGCCGGGGATTTGGTCTTGGTCTTCGGGGTTGTCTTGGCGGCGCTCACTTGGCGACCCTCCCCAGGATCGCGTCACACGCGGCCCGCCACTCCTGGGCGGCCTTCAAGTGGCCCTCGCCCTTGGTGCCGGTCCAGACCGGCCGGCGCCGGGCAATGGCCTTGCGCACCGGGGCGCGTTCGGGCAGCGACTCCGGCAGGATCGCCGCGCCGTAGCGTTCGCGCAGGGCGGCCAAGCCCGCGCGTTCTTCGATGCTGCGGGGATTGGTCTTCATGGGCAGGATGCCGACATGCCGCAAGCGAGGATTGAAGCCCTGGGTCCGGACAACATGAATGCTCTGCATCAGGTCGGCCACGCCGGCCAGCTCATAGAGGCCCACGGATACGGGCGTCACCACATAATCGGCGGCCGTCAGAGACGCCATGAGGCGAACACCCAACAGCGGCGGGGTGTCGATCAGGCAAAGGTCAAAGCCTTGCGCGAAGTGCCGCAAAGCCGCGCCGGGCCGGCGCAAGACCTGATTTTCGGCCTTGTCGATGGACAGCAGGCCGTTATCGGCCCGGATGATAGCTAGGTGGTCATTCACAACTTCGGGGCGCTCGCCGTTCGGCTCGGCATCGAACAGCCGGGAGGCCACAAGGCCGGGCGCGGCGTTGGCGCCGGCCTGGAAGGTCAGGGACAGGCTGCCTTGCTTGTCCATGTCCACCAGCAAGACACGCTGGCCCGCTTCCAATGCGGCATAGGCAAGATGCACGGTCAGGGTGCTTTTGCCGACCCCGCCTTTCTGGTTCGCTACGGCCAAGATTTTCATGGTGCGGTCCTTTCGGATTCGGTACGTTGACTAGAGAAATATTGCTTTTGTTATGGCATCCATTCTAGGCGCATGCCGTCACGATGTCAAGCGTTTTTGCTTGTCGTTTCGTTGCCGATCATGACTTCGGATCGAGGGCCGTTGTCATAGCAAAGCGTCTTGTGGGGAGTCCGGTAGTACAGCGTGAAGTCCTGGCGTTCGCGGTCCAGGATCACTTGCACGGCGGGGGCGCCCTGGTGGCGCAGTTCCACAATCTCCCCGGCCCGCAAGTTGATGACCCTGAGTTTCATGGCAACCTCAGCGCACCGCCTGGACATGGACACGGACCCGCACCGACTGGCCCGGCTCCACCGGCATGAAGTCGGTCAAGGTCTGGCCGTGATAGTCATACGTCACCAGGTAGCCGCTCGGCCGCTCCTGAGTGTCGTAGACGGTGCGGCAACGCTGGACGGGCTGCGCGCTGCCATTTTGCATGCGGTCCCCGACGATGGCGCCGGTTCCCGCGCCCACGGCGGCGCCGGCCACGCGGCCGATGATGGCCCCGCTATTGCTGCGGTCCCCGGACGCGGCCGGCGCATCGGTGGTGCATTCCTGGCGCGGGATGTTGTAACGCTCCATGCGCGGCGCCACGCTGACAACGCGGGCGGTGTCCTCGTAGTCGGCGGCCTGGGCCTGGACCACAGCGCCAGCAGTCAACAGGATGGCGAGAAGGGCGGAATGTTTCATGGTGAAGCTCCTATTCACTTGGTCTTGAGTTCAGCCAGGCGCGCGGCGTCGGCTGCGGTGAGAAAAACGGTCATGTGCGGGCCGACCGTTTGGAAGGCGCCGGAGGCAAAGCACACGTCCAGGGAACCCCCGGTAACGTGGTGGTCGATGCCTTCGACCAGGCGCCAGGGGTCCATGCCCAGCTCGTCGGCTTCCTGGTCCAGCCAGTAGGCGCTGACATCCCCGTTCAAGTCGCTGTCCGCCAGGTCGGCCACCAGCACGGCCACGCGGCCAGTGCGGGGGCAGACATAGCCCGGCGCCTTCGGGGCGAGCCGGACGGCCATTACTCGGCCTCCAGGGGGGCGACATCGGGAACCGGGATGCCCAGGGCCTTCAAGGCATCCGCCAAGGGGACGGTGTACCGGAAGACGCCCAGCCCGTGGCAATCGGGACAGGGCTTGCCGTCAGCGGTCACGCGGTTACCGCCGCAAACTGAACAGCATGCGGTACTGGTGACGGTGTAGGTTTCAAGGGCCATCGTGGATACCTCCGATTTGTGTAGTGGGTTCAGGAAGCCCCGGCCGGAACCGGGGCGGGGCAGGTTTAGAAAGGCACGTCGTCCGGGTCCAGGGGTTCGCCAGCATCGGCGGGACCGTAGCCAGCGGGCGGGGCCTGCACTTCGTCGGTGGCCTTCTTGCCGAGCATCTGCATGGTCTGGCCCACGATTTCGGTGGTGTAGCGGGTCACGCCTTCCTTGTCGTCCCATTTCCGGGTGCGGAGCTTGCCCTCGACGTAGACCTGGCCGCCTTTCTTGAGGTAGTCCTGGCAGACCTCGGCCAGCTTGCCGAAGAAGACCACGCGATGCCATTCCGTGCGCTCTTTCTTCTCGCCGCTCGTCTTGTCCTTCCAGGCGTCGGTCGTCGCCACGCTCAGGGTAGCGGTCGCGGTGCCGTCCGGCATGTAGCGGATTTCCGGATCGGCGCCCAGGTTGCCGATGAGCTGGGTTTTATTCAGTGAAGCCATGTTGTGAACTCCTTACGTTGATGGAATGTTGCCCCGTAACCCACGGGGCCAGGGGTTAAGCAAAGACGGGTTCCGGGCCGTAGCGCAAAGGGGCATTGCAGCAATGCTTGCCGCGAATCTCGCGCAGGGTGCAGGGTTTGAAATACAGGTCCAGCTCGACGCCGTTTTCGGTCAGTTCTTCGATGCTGATATAGCCACACTCAGCCATTTCCACGTCGCCGTTCAGCACGGCATAGCCATAGGCTTGTTCGACGCCGCCCTCCATGTCTTTTTCGATGATGTACCAGTCGGAACCGCCCAGGAAATAATGCAGGGTCACGATGGCGTCATCCCCCTTGCCGTCCTGCTCGTAGGTCTTCGGCATGGTGTCGATCTGCTGCGCCAGGTCGATGAACTTCTGCATGAAGAACTCGCCTTCCTCGCCCCGGCATGCGTCAGCCATGACTTTCAACTGGATCGGAGAAAGAAACGGGCGGATCGCGGGGACTACCTGCGCGGCTTGCATCATCAGGTTATTGGTCATTTTCAAGTTCCTTACGTTGACGTTGATCTTTGTTTACCTGGTGAATCGTTCTCTGTTCACCATGGCTAAATTATGGACCTGGCCGCCTTCGTTGTCAAGCATTTTCACTTGTCAAGGAGCAAGTATTTTTCAATAATGCTGACGCGATCTATAGCAGATTGCAATGCCGACATGCCCAGACCTGGCACACGTCTTGCCGATCCTCCCTTGCCGAACCGGGCCTTTCTGGCGTCAGCGAGGGGTCCCCGCTTGCGGGGCGAGCAGCCAGGCTCCCTCTCCCTGTGTAGGGGAGAGGGCGGGGGGTGCAGGGGGAGCAGCTCCGGCCCGGCCCGTAGGCCAGGACGGGTGCCGTTGTTTTCGCGGACGCGAAAATGCTTTTCGTGGATCTTCGACGTTCAGGAATTCAGGCCATGTCCTTTGCCGGGATGGACCGGCAAACCGGCCGGCAAGCCGGCCGGCTTCGGGACAGCATGGCCTTCTGGTCATTCCCTGACTTCGCCACCATCCAGGGTTTAGCAGGGGAAGGAAGGGAATAGGCGAAGCCCAGGGGCAGGCGCGAAGCGCCAGACCTGCCGGCCCCCAGGGGGACGGCCTCCAGCTCGACCCGGACCTTATCCACGGCCGGCCGGTGGGCAACCCTAGCGAAGCAAGCCCCTAGCGTTGCGTAGCGGGTTGTCCACGGGTGAGGGACGCGAAGCGGACCGAAAGGCGGTGGGTAAGTCCGGCTCTTCATGCCGTTCTGCCGTCAAGGCCGGGCGATAGCCGGGCCTGGTGTCCAGGGGATTAGCCCAGCGGCCAAGGGGTGTCTCGCGCGTAGCGGACGTGGTTGCTCCCCTGGGGAGCGTTCCGGCTGCGTAGCGCGAGACTCCCCTTGATGAGCGTAGGCAAGTGGTGGCCTGGAAGGGTGGCCGGCAGCGCCGGACAGTCCGAAGGACCAAGCGCGTAGGCGCGCGCCCTGGAACGGGCATCCCGGTTTTCGCTCAAGCGAAAATGCCCCAGGGGGTAAGCGGTGTTTTGATCCTGTAGAATTAGCAACTTGAGGCGATGACTTGGCAACTTTTGCGGCTGCAAGATGTGATATATTGACCCCGCGCGCTACCGCGTATTGAAAAGGAGCTGGACCCATGAAATTCATGTCGAAGATTGCCACGGCCCTTGTATTGGCCACGACTGCCTTCACCGGACAGACCGCGAATGCAGCCTCTCAGAACGAATGCGCCATCTGGATTTGCCTCCCCGGCGGCTTCCCTTCCGGATGCGGCGCTGCCTACTCGGCCATGATCTCGCGCATCAAGCACAAAAAATCGCCCCTCCCGGACTTCGGCTCCTGCGCAGTCAACCCACCCAAAGGCTCCGGTAGCCACATGAGCTACAAACACGGCTACGCGGCCCACGTCCCCGCCCACCAGGAATGCACGGAAAATTGGTGGGGCCAACAAACCTGCACGAACGTACCCGAGAAATACATCGAGGGCACCATGTGCAACAACTATGACGGTTACACGGACCCCGCCTACTGCTCCAAGACGGTGCAATGGATCAAGGTCTACACGGACGGCAACCTAGCCGGCAACCCGTACTACTGGTAAAGCCGGCACGATGGACTTCATTACGCTGGCGCTTGCATGCGCGCCCCAGGTCGCACCGGCCACCATGGCGGCGATAGTCCAGACGGAAAGCAATTTTCGACCTCTGGCGATCAACATCAACACAAAAGGGGTGCGCCTGGAGCGCCAGCCCGCGAACCACGGCGAAGCCGTGGCAACCGCGAAGTGGCTTCTCGGCCAGGGATACAACATTGACGTGGGCCTTGCCCAGGTCAACTCCACGAACTGGAAGCGGTACGGGCTAACGCCGGAAACGGCGTTCGACCCGTGCCTCAACCTATCGGCCGGCGCACAAATCCTGCACGGCAATTACCAATCAGCCAGCAAGAAAACAAACGACGAGCAAACGGCGCTACGCGCCGCGCTCTCGGCCTACAACACGGGATCATTCACGCGAGGATTCGGTAACGGATACGTGGGGAAGGTCGTAGCGAATGCCGGGGTAGCGGAAGCCAACCCGGCAAGGCCGATCCCCCTGGAAGGCGCGAAAGCACCGAATAAAGGGAAAGCCGCCCCGCCCGCAGGCGGGAACCACAAAAGGCGCGCACACGCGCCAACCGCGCTGGCGCAAAGCGAAGGCGCGGCAGCGGACAGCGGCCACGACTTCAACAGCGTGATGGTTTTCCGGTAGGAAAACAGGGGAACTAGACGGAAATGAAGCTGATGATTATTGAATCGCCCGGGAAGATAGAGAAGCTATCGGCCATCCTGGGCGATGACTGGAAAATCGCGGCAAGTATCGGACACGTCCGGGACTTGCCGACCGACGACATCGGCGTCGAAGCGCCCGACTTCGCGCCGAAGTACGAATGGATACCGGGCCGGCCGATCCCCGGCAAGAAGGGTGAGCGTTACCCTTCCTCGAAGGAACGGATCGACCGACTAAAGAACCTCGCGCAAGGGGCGGAACAGGTCTACCTGGCCACCGACCCGGACCGGGAGGGCGAAAGCATTAGCTGGCATTTGCAGCAATGCTTGAAGCTCAAAAACCCGCTCCGGGTGACCTTCAACGAGATAACGGCAAACGCGGTAAAAGCCAGCCTTGCCGCCCCGCGTGGCATTGACGTTAAGCTCGTCGCCGCGCAAGAAGCGCGGCGCGTCCTGGATAGGCTGGTTGGGTACATGGTCAGCCCGGAATTGTGCAGGATAGCCGGGGACCGGCTATCGGCGGGCCGCGTGCAAAGCGTGGCCCTGCGTCTGGTCGTAGACCGGGAGCGGCAAATCCGGGCATTCAAGGTGACGAACCACTTCGGCGCCATGTTGATTTTCGCGGACGCGAAAACCGGCCGGACCTGGACGGCCGAATGGATGACGAAGCCCGATTTCGTCACCGAGGACCAGCCCTATTTCATGGATCGGGACTACGCCCTCCGCGTCGCCGATGTGCGCGCGGTGGCGGTGAAGTCCAGCGACGAGCGCGAAGCGCGAAGAGGCCCGCCGGCGCCGTTCACCACTTCGACCATGCAGCAGGCCGCCAGCGTGGCCCTGGGGATGAATCCCAAGGCGGCCATGGACGCGGCTCAAAAGCTGTATGAGCAAGGCCATATCACGTATCACCGGACGGACAACCCCAACGTATCCGATGACGCCCTGGGCGATATTTATGCGGTGGCGGTGAAGCTCGGTCTGGACATGGCCGACAAGCCACGGAAGTTCCCGGCGCCTGATGGCGCCCAGGTGGGCCACCCGGCGATCACGCCGACGCATTGGGATGTTGAAGAAGCGGGCGAAACGGAGGAACAGCGGGCGCTTTACAAGCTGATCCGGTTCCGCGCGATTGCCTGCCAGCTCGCGGACGCCCGCTATGCGGTGCGGACGGCACGGCTAGAGGCCGTGGAGCCTGTCGGTGGGCGCAAGGTGGAATTCGAGGCCAAAGGCCGGACTTTGACGTATCCCGGATGGCTCAAGCTGACAGCCGGCGACCAGACCGAGGAAGACGAGGGCGAGGCGGAGCCGACGAACCCGATTCCGATGTTGGACGCCGGGCAATCTCTCGATGCCGACAGCGGCAAGCTGCTGGAGAAGAAAACCAAGCCGCCAGCCCGATACACCGAAGCCTCATTGGTGAAAAAGCTGGAGGCCGAAGGCATAGGTCGACCATCGACTTATGCCGCAATTATGGACAACATCGTCAGCCGCGGTTATGTCCGCGTGGAGAAGAAGTTCATGGTGCCCACGGAAACCGGGGAAACGGTCGTGGACGCCATGGTGGGGCGCTTCGAGTTCATGGAGTTGGGTTTTACCCGTGAACTCGAAAGCGAATTGGACCGGATCGCCAAAGGCGAGGCCGGTTACAAGAGCGTAGTAGCCAAGCTGCACGGGGGGTTGCAATCGGAGATTGCATCACTGCAAGCCACGGCCGCGCCGAAGTTCCCTTGCCCGGAGTGCGGTAAGCCGTTGCGCCGCATTCCAGGCAAGAGCGGGCACTTTTGGGGCTGCACGGGGCACCCCGACTGTTCTGTGACGTTGCCGGACGAGGCCGGCAAACCGGGGCAGAGAAAGCCGCTCGAATTGTCAGCCTTCGCTTGTCCGAAGTGCGGGAAACCGCTTGTCCATCGAGTCAAGAAAGGGAAGGGAGGATATGACTTTTGGGGCTGTTCCGGTTTCCGGGACGGCTGCAAGGCGTCCTATGACAATAAAAACGGCTCGCCGGACTTGGCGAAGGCAAAATAAAAGGGTATCCGGAATCAACTGTTGAAAGGACCGGCTGAGCAGCATCGCCATGCATTCAAATATCGGAATTGAATGTTGAAGTTAGGTATGCTACTGTACTTGTGAATCTCGGAATACGACGTGGACTCAAGTGACGTCCAAGTACCGTGAACTGAACCGAAAGGGAGGCATCATGTTGACCAGCAAGGACCGAGAGAACCTTGAGAAGGCGGCACAGACCGCAGCGTTGCTCGTAGGGGATTTGCAGGTGTCGTATGGCGGGGACAGCGTGCTGCTTGCTGAACTCGTACACGGCTTGCTTGAGAACGCCGTAGCCTTGAAGGACAAGCTGGATCGACTCGTCGTAATCACCTCTGAAGGTTCGTAGAGTGATGGATGTGGCGGTTGAAGTAATCCAATCGGAAGCTGACTTAATAGCGCTGTGCTTGGCTTTGATGGGCTCACAGACAGTCCTGTCTGCGCCTGAACGCGAACTTATCCGAACCTCGACCTCAGCAAGCATTAGCCCGACTGATGTTGAGGCAACTCGCAACAAGATCATGCGTGGTGCTGACCCCTTGGGCGAGGTCTTTACCGAAATACGCTCGGCACAAGATCGACGGACAACTGGCGCCGTCTACACGCCACACCCGATAGTCAATTCGATGATGTCCTGGCTTGCCAGCCATGGCACGCCCGATCGCATTGTTGACCCAGGGGCCGGTTCAGGCCGCTTTATCTTGGCTGCCGGCGAGGCCTTTCCTGAAGCCACCCTCGTGGCTGTAGAGATGGACCCCATGGCCGCGTTGATGCTACGTGCCAATCTGAATGTTCGAGGTTGGGCTGGGCGTGCGACCGTGCTCGTCAACGACTATCGCAAGGTCAAGCTGCCGAAGCACCGTGGCACTACGGCTTTCATCGGCAATCCACCCTATGTGCGGCATCACGACATTGATAAGGATTGGAAGGCTTGGTATTCGGCTCAATTTGCTGGCTTCGGCATCAAGGCAAGCGCGTTAGCGGGCCTGCATCTGCACTTCTTCCTGCAAACTCGCTTACTGGCCAAGCCAGGTGATGTGGGCGCGTTCATCACCTCGGCCGAGTGGATGGATGTGAATTATGGTTCGGCCTTGCGCCGCCTCCTGATTGAAGAACTTGGCGGTATCGCCCTGCATGTTCTGGAGCCGGCAGTCGAGGCATTCCCTGGTACCGCGACCACTGCGGCAATCACCTGTTTCCGTGTAGGCGAAACGATAGAGCCAGTGCGGGTTCGGGCAGTCGATGATCTTGCTGGGTTGAACGGATTGACTACAGGGACCGAAGTAACACGCGGCCAACTTCAGGCGGCACCGCGATGGTCAATTATTGTCCGCCCAACTGGTGTCGGCACAATCGGAGACATTGAGATTGGTGATCTGTTCCACGTCCATCGCGGGCAAGTGACGGGTGCGAATGACATCTGGATCGCGGGCGAACGCGCGCAAGGTTTGCCAGACCGCGTCATGCTTCCTGCGGTCACAAAGGCCAAGGATCTGATCCGGGCCGGAGAGAAACTGCATTCTATCGATGCATTGAAACGAGTCATCGATCTGCCTCCAGACCTGGAAGCATTCACACCGGAAGAACGAATCCAGATCGACAATTATCTTGCGTGGGCCAAGGGCCAAGGAGCCGATCAGGGATACGTTGCTACGCACCGCAAGGCATGGTGGTCAGTCGGCCTCAAAGCTCCCGCACCAATTCTTTGCACCTACATGGCCCGCCGGCCGCCACAGTTCACTGTGAATTCGTGTGGTGCACGGCACATCAACTGCGCACACGGTCTCTATCCGCTCCAACCGTTGGCCCCTGAAGTGCTGACCCGATTGGTCATGTGGCTCAACGGAAACATCAATAGAGGCGATGGCAGAACCTACGCTGGCGGTTTGACCAAGTTTGAGCCGAAAGAGATTGAGCGCCTACGCATCCCACGTTTGGAAGGCCTTGTCGCATGACCAGTTCACCTGCCCGTTGGTCAACTGAAGAGTTGACCAAAGAAGCCACCTTTTCTGCTGCCGAGTTCAGGTCGGACCGCTTGGCCGTTACAGGTGCTTGGGAAACCCACTACAAGCAGGCCAGGAAGAAGTTTGATCTGCTGCTCAAGAACCTGAACGACCTCAATCCAGGCGCGATCACTGACAACAACCTCGCCGATGCGTATGGACTAGGTCTGGGTGACGCGATTCGTTACCTGGCCGGGCCACCCATCTCTGACGATGACTTAAAGGTGATTGCCGAGGTCGACTCGCTTGCACCTGGTGTTTTGAAGAAAAACCCGGATCTGCTGCGAAAGGCCTTTGGTGTCATCGAACGAGTCATAGACCCATTCCGTTTCCCTTGGGTAAAAAGCGGCAAGAAGCCCACGAAACAGCAACGTGATGCGGCTCTGCTGGCTTCGTCCGTGTTGCTTGCCGCCCAAAGTATTGCGACGGAGCGGCGTAACGATGGAAAGGAAATTCAGGAAGCGAAGGTCAAGGACTACCTTCGTGGCTTGGGCTTCAAGGAGGTTCCGCCAGTTACGATCAACACGTTGGTCAAAGGCCCTCAAGCCAACGAATTCTGTGCTGAATGCCAACTCGGTGAGCGCAAGGCTGATGTCGTTGTCAGGTTGCACGACACACGGCTGATGCCGATCGAATGCAAGGTGTCCAACAGCGCCACGAACAGTGTGAAACGTCTGAACAACGACGCTGCCGTCAAGGCGGAATACTGGCTCAAGATGTTTGGTACGTCACAGGTTGTGCCAACAGCTGCGCTCTCTGGCGTATTCAATGTACTGAATCTGGAGCAAGCGCAAAAACGCGGCCTTGCTCTGTATTGGGCTCATGACTTGGACAAGCTCGGGGCGTTCATTCAGTCAACAAAGCCCTGAGCTTCATGCCTGACTTCCTGCATCTTCCAAGCCTGTGCACGCTCAATGCACATGATCAGGGTGATCACTACCTAGTCGAAGCTGATGGTGGTGTGGTGCCTACCGCCTGCCCCACTTGTTCAAGCGCCCTCTACCGCCACGGTAGCCAACGCCAGTCATACATGGACACCCCCATGCACGGCAAGCGTGTGCTCATCGAGATTGAGCGCAAGCGCTATCGCTGCAAGGTCTGTGGCAAAACCCTGTTTGAGCCGTTGCCGGCCATGGATAGCAAGCGGCAGGCGACAAGTCGTCTCATCTCGTACATCGAATCGCACTGCACGAAGAAGACCTTCGCTGACCTCTCCAGAGAGATCGGCGTCGATGACAAAACCATCCGGCACGTCTTCGATGATTACGTGGCTAGGAAGAAGGAGACCGTCCATTTCGAGACGCCTGAGATTCTCGGGATCGATGAGTTGAAGATCATCGGCCAGTACCGAGCGATGGTGACTAACGTGGGCAAGCTGTCTATGTATGACATGCTCCCCACACGCAACAAGGCCGACCTGATCGCCTACTTCAAGCAGATGCCAGACAAGGCCAAGGTCAAGATGCTGACCATGGACATGTGGAACGTCTACCGCCAAGTGGCTCACGATCAGTTCCCGGGGCGCCTGGTGATTGCCGACAGGTTCCATGTCGTGCGTATGGCCAACAATAGCATCGAGGCCGTGTGCAAGGCTGTGCGCAAGGAGCTTTCTGCCAAGGAACGGATCAAGCTAAAGGATGACCGGTTTGTGCTGCTCAGCCGTATGCACAACCTGGATGACAAGGCACGGGAGAAGTTGGCTGACTGGTCCACTCAACACCCCATCCTTGGGGTCGCCTACGCCGCCAAGGAAGCGTTCCATGACATCTATCGCCACACTAACAAGGTTGATGCTCAGAAGGCCGCCGAAGATTGGGAACGAAGCATAGACCCGTCTGTGGACTGGGCATTCCGTGAGGCGAAGGTGGCACTGCGTAGCTGGTGGAATGAGATTTTTAACTATTACGACCACCCCATCACCAATGGATATACTGAATCAGTCAACAACCTCGCCAAGGGGATGAACAGAATGGGTCGTGGATACAGCTTCGATGTCATCCGTGCACGACTGCTCTATGACAGTGATGCACTGAAGGATGCGGCTGGCACCGTCAGAAAGAAGGTGCGCAAGCCTGCCGCCCCGATGATGGAATATCTCTGCAACGCACCGTCCACCATGAAGCAACGGTATGAAATCGTGATTGAAGAACAGACTGTCCTGTACGGCGCCTACATTCCAACACTGGTTAGGAAACTCGAAGCCGGCGAGTTCGCCTGAGTTTCAACATCAATGCCAACTTAGACTATCCGGTCATTCCACACTGGATTCCGGATACCCAAATAAAATGCATCGCATCGGCGAAACATACACTTTGCACTTTCAAAATTATATATATTGCAGTACCATGAGGCCGTGGATTGAAAGAAGCGAGGTGTGAATTGCGGAGACGCAAAATGAACACCATTACCGAAGCAGAGCTGGTCGATTTCATGAAGAACAACGCGGTCAAGATGATGCGGATCGTTCAGAACGAAGCCGGCAAGTATCAAATCGTCATCAACCTTACTTGGAAGGAGGGGGACTGGAACCTGGTGACTACGAGAAAGACCATCCGCGAATGGGCGAGCCTTGACAGGCTGGTTCGTCACATTCAAAGCAACTACGGTGTGCCGCCTGCAACATGCTTGACCATTCACAAAGGAGAAATGAAGAAATGAACCTCTCGACCCTCTACCGCAGTATGAAGACGAAGTTGGCCAGCAAGCCGGCGGCCAGCGGTCACCGTGGCGCCTCGCGCGCCCTGGTGGTCCTGGCCGCTGCCGGGGTGGCCGCCATGCCGGAGTTGGCCATGGCGGCCCCCTGGGATTCCGTGGCTACCAACGTCCTGGGCATCTTCACGGGCGGCCTGACCCGGACCCTCGCCATCATCGCCGTGATAGCCGCAGGCATCGCGGCCGTTGCCGGCAAGTTGTCCTGGGATTGGGCAATCAAGATCATCGTGGGCATCACCCTGATCTTCGGTTCCGCCGCCATCGTTGATTACGTCATCACGGCCGCCAGCTAACCATGGAAGGCGCTCAAGACGTTTACACGGACCCCTTGTTCGTCGGCTTGACGCGCCCCGCCACCATGTGGGGCATCCCGTATGCAGCGTTCGTGGCCGAGTTCATGGCCACGACGCTGATTTTTTTGGCAGTCGGCAACCCGCTGTATCTGTTGCTCGTGCTGCCGGTCCACGGGGTCTTGTATCTCATCAGCGCCCACGATCCGGGAGTATTCGGGTCGATCATCGTCTGGATGAAGACGGTGGGGCGCTGCCGGAACACCCGGTTTTGGGGGGCGGCCAGTTTCTCGCCCGTCGAAACCAGGAAATGGTCGAAATGAAATTTTCGCGGACGCGAAAACATCCGTAAGGGGTAGAACATGGGAGCCGCATTGAAATTCTCGGAGGCAATGAAACAGGAGGAAGGGACGGCTTCCTTCATCCCGTATTCAAGCCATGTCACGAAATCGGCGGTCAAGCTGACGAGTGGCGATTACGTCCAGGTTATCCGCATGCAGGGCGCGGCCCACGAAAGCGCGGACGTGCTGGACATCAACACCTGGCACGATCAGCTCAACGGGTTGATGCGCAACATCGCCAAGCCGACCGTAGCCTTGTGGTCCCATGTTGTGCGCCGCGAGTATGGCGAATACCCGGCGGGCGAGTTTGCGCCGGGGTTCTGCCGCGAGCTGAACGAGAAGTACCGCATCCATATGGGCGGCAAGAAGATGCTGGTCAACGAGCTGTATCTGACGCTCGTTTACCGGCCGCAGCCCAACAAGGCCGCCAAGTGGTTCGATATGTTCGGCACGCAAAGCGCCCAGGACATCGAACGGCGCCAGCGGGAAGAGCTGGAAATGGTGGACGAGCTGGCCAATACAGCCCTGGCCTCCCTGGACCGCTACGAGCCGGAATTGCTCGGCTGCTATGAGCATAACGGCGCCATGTTCTCGGAAGTGCTCGAATTCCTGGCCTTCCTGGTCGATGGCGAATGGCGGCGGTTCCCGCTGCCGCGCACCGAGATTCGGCAAATCCTGGCCACTTCCCGGCCGTTCTTCGGCAAGGGCGGCTTGATGTCGTTGAAGGGGCCGACCAGGACGCAGTACGCCGCGCTCTTGACCATCCAGGAATACCCATCCGTGACGTGTCCCGGCCTCATGAATGACATGCTTAGCATGCCCTTCGAGCTGGTCTTGTCGCAGTCCTTTACCTTCCTTTCCAAGCCGGTCGCCATCGGCCGCATGAAGCGTCAACAGGCGCGCATGGTGAACTCGGGCGATGTGGCGGGTTCACAAATCGACGACATTGACCAGGCCATGGATGATCTGATGTCGAACCGCTTTGTGATGGGCGCCCATAGTCTGTCGATCATGATCCGCGCGGATGAACAGAAGCATCTGAACGACGACATCAGCGAGGCCGGCGCCGCCCTGTCGGATGCCGGAATCAAGTGGGCGCGCGAAGAAGCCGGCATTGCCGGCGCGTTCTATGCGCAGTTGCCGGGGAACTTCGAGTACCGGGTACGGGTGGGCGATATGACCAGCCGCAACTTCGCGGGGTTTTCGAGTTTCCACAATTACCCCATCGGCCGCATTCGCGGAAACCAATGGGGCGATGCGGTCACGATGTTCGAGACGACTTCCGGCGCCCCCTATTACTTCAGTTTCCACAAGGGCGAGCAGGGCGCAGACGCCAAGAAGGCGGCCAAGCTGGACCCGAACCATAAGGACTTGGCGAATACCGTGGTAATCGGCAAGTCCGGAACGGGTAAGACCGTGCTGGAAACCTTCTTGCTGGCCCAGGCGCAAAAGTTCCACGAACCGGAAGCCGGAAAGGCGCTGTCCTGTGTACTGTTCGACAAAGACCTGGGCGCGGCCGTCGCCGTGCGCGGGATGGGCGGACGGTACTACCCGCTCAAGAACGGTGTGCCCTCCGGGTTCAACCCGTTTCAGATGGAACCGACCCCCAACAACATCACGTTCCTGGAAAAGCTGGTCAAGCGCCTGGTGAAGCATGAGGGCCTGCCCATCACGCCCGCCCAGGAGCGCCAGATTAACGACGCGATCCGGGGCGTCATGGGGGCGCCGAAACCCAAACGCCGATTGAGTGCTGTCCTGGAGTTCCTGGACCCCACGGACGAAAACGGGCTGCATATCCGCTTGCAAAAGTGGTGCCGCAGCGGCGCTCTTGGCTGGCTCTTCGACAACGCCGAGGACACCTTGCGCCTCGATGACTGCGCCATGGTCGGGTTCGACGTTACGGAGTTCCTTGAGAACGACGAGACGCGGACACCGACGATCATGTACCTGTTCCACCGGATTGAAAGCCTGATCGACGGCCGCCGCATCCCGATCTTCCTTGACGAGTTCTGGAAGCTCCTGGAAGACCCGGAGTTTGAAGACCTGGCACAAAACAAACTGGTGACGATTCGGAAACAAGACGGCTTCCTGGTCATGTTTACGCAATCGCCGCGCCAGGTGCTCAAGTCGCCCATCGCCTACGCCATCATCGGGCAGACGGCGACCAAGATTTTCCTCCCCAACCCGGAAGCGGATTACGACGACTACGTAAACGGCTTCAAGCTGACGGAACGGGAGTATCAGATAGTCAGGGAACTTGGCGAGAAGTCCCGCCGATTCCTGATTAAGCAGGGACAAAACAGCGTGGTAGCTGAATTGAACCTGCGCGGGTTTGATGACGAGCTGGCCGTCCTGTCAGGCAACACGGCAACGTCATTGCTGGCCGAAAAGCTGGTGGCCGAACTCGGCGAAGACCCGGCCGTTTGGTTGCCTGAATTCCACCGTATCAGAAAAGGAGCGATGTAATGAACGCACTGAAAAAACTCATGGGAATGGTAGCCCTGCTGGTGGGCATGTCGTGGGGCCAGGCGGCCCATGCCGGCATCCCCGTCATTGACGCCACCAACCTTGCCCAGCAAATCCAGCAAGTGGCCTCGTGGGCAGTACAAGCCCAGCAAATGGTCGACCAGCTCACGAAGATGCAGCAGGAATACGATTCCTGGACGGGCAACCGCAACATGGGAAGCCTGGCCTCGGGTGTCTCACGGAACTACCTGCCCTCGACGTATCAGGACATCCTGACGAATGGCGTCGGCAACTGGAATTCGATCCTGACGACGCTCCAGAAGTACGACATCAACACCGGCCACCTGAATTCCGGTTCCGATGCGGTCAAGAACTACAACGCCGTATTGCAGCAGGCAGGCATGAATCGAGCGGCGGCCGAAATGTCCTTCGATGAGGCGAGTCAGCGGTTTGCCACGATGCAAACCTTGATCGACAAGATCAACGTATCCAACGACCCGAAAGACATTGCCGACCTGCAAGCCCGCATCCAGGCCGAGCAAGTCATGATGCAGAACGAGTCGAACAAGCTGGCGGCGCTTGCGCAACTGTCTCAGTCGCAACAGCAATTACAAGCCGCGCAACAGCAGCAAATCCGCATGAAGTCGGTCAACGGAACCATGCCCACGGGTTATTGAAAAGGGGAACACCATGATGAAGATCCACTATATCGGCATCGTACTCATGGCCGCCTTGTTGGCGGCCTGTAGCAACAGTGACGGCCCCATCGGTAGCCAGTCCATCGAGTGGTACAAGGCGCACCCGGAAGAGCGGGCCAAGCAGCTCGCGTGGTGCAACGAGCAATCGGCCTCCATGCAAGTGAACAGCCAGGCATGCACCCAGGCCAAGGCCGCCGGCAGCCAGGCGAGCACCCACGGGAAAATGCCGGCCGGCTATTGACCTACGATAGGCAAGCCACGGGAGTCCAAGGAAGAAAACTATGGCCACCAATTTTCAATTCTACGAAACCATGTTTACCCAGCTCGGAAGCGCACTTACCGGGTACGTAAACAGCACGGCCACCAACATCATTGGTGCAATTACCCCCGTGGCAACAACCCTATTGACCATCTACGTCATGCTGTGGGGGTGGTCGATGATCCGGGGTGTCATCCAGGAGCCGGTCATCGACGGATTCAATCGCATGATCCGATTGACTCTGATTACTACGGCCGCGCTCGGGATCGGGTATTACAACGGCTATATAGCCGACTTCCTCTGGAACACCCCTGACGCCCTGGCTACCTATGTAGCCGGCGGCGCCAGCTATACCAGCACGTCCTCCGGCGCGTACCTTGATGATCTGATGTCTCAAATGTGGGACTTCGGAGACGCCTACTACCAGAAGTACGAAACCACGTCCTGGATGGGCATTCCGAACAGCTTCTTTTTCCTCGCCTATGCCATTTGGGGCGCGGCAATCATCGCTACCGGATATGCCGCCTTCCTCTTCGCGCTCTCGAAAATGGCCCTTGCCATCATCTTGGCGGTTGGTCCGATTTTCGTACTGCTCACCATGTTTGAGCCGACCAAACGTTTCTTTGATGCGTGGATCGGGCAGGCATTGAATTACGTCTTCCTGGTCATGCTGACTGCCGGCGCGGTCAAACTCATCTACGCAATACTGGAAACCTACCTCGGCGCGGCGAGCGGCGCCATGGCGGACCCGGCCATGAACCGGGCGATCCCCGCCATTGTTTTTGCCATCGTGGGCTTCCTGGTGATGATGCAGATGCCTTCCGTGTCCTCGGCCCTGGGCGGCGGCGTAGCTGTCGGCACTCTTGGGGCGGTGTCCTGGGCCTACGGCAAGGCCAAGGGTGGAGTCGTAGCCATGCGGCCTACCAACCTGCGCCGTGGCTTCAACCGGGCACGGTCCGATGTACGCATCGCTACGGCCGGCGCCCGCGCTGTTGGCGGTGCGCCACTGGCCGTTTACCGCAAAATCACCGGGGGACGGAACCGGGTAGCTCGCGCGGCCTAAGCGTGAAGAGGGCGGTTTTTCGCGGACGCGAAAACCGCCCTTCTTTTTTGCCCACATAAGCAAAATACAGCGCATTGCAGCATCAAAATATGGTAAATTGACTCTGTGACCTGAACATCAAGAAGGAGCATTTATGCGTACAACGATAACCTTGCTTACGGTGGCCATCCTGGCCGGGTGTGCGGGTTCACCGCCCAAGCCACCCATCCCCGAAGGGGATTACCGACCGATCAACGTTCCGCGCTACCAGAAGCAAGCGACAACCGCGCCCAGCGCGGTCTTCGACTTTGCGTATGAAGGGGACATTACCGGGGCGCTGCCTGCGCTCAAGCAGGTAGCCCCGGAGCTGCAAGTAATGCCCGACCAGGGCAAACCCTGGCCGGTGCATGTGAGCGTGAACCTCAAGGCCACGACGCTTGAAAACGCCCTACGCACTATCGGCGAGCAAGGCACAAACCTGGCGGATGTGGTCTGGACCACATCCAAACACGGGAAGGACAGCGGCAAGGTGTTCATCCGATACCGCAGCCAAGAAGACCAGTCGAAAGAGGAAAGCAAATGACGCCCCGCACCAAGAAGGTAGAGAAGCAGGACATGGAAGCGTATTTGGCGGAAGCCAAGACATGGGAAACCGACAAGGTACGCGAGGCCGACAAGTCGAAGAAAACGGCCTGGCGCGTAGCGACGGCCTCCGGCGTTGTCGCCTTCATGGCCGTGGCTGCCGTCGCCATGTTGGCCCCCCTGAAAGAAGTCGATCCGTTCGTTATCCGCGTGGACAACTCGACCGGCGTTGTTGACGTGGTGAACGCCTTGCAGGACGGCAAGACCACTTACGACGAGGCGGTCAACAAGTATTTCGTTCAGTGGTATATCCGCTACCGCGAGGGCTACACGCGCGACCTGGCCGAAGCGTATTACGGCTACGTGGGATTGATGTCCAACACCACGGAACAGCAGAAGTTCTACAACTGGTTCAACCCCAAGAATCCGCGTTCGCCATTGGCCATGTACGGCAATACCGCCAAGGTCAATATCAACATCCTGAGCACGTCCTTCGTCGCCCCCAACATCGCCCTGGTCCGCTACATCAAGAGCATTCAGCGGGGACTGGATAAGCCCGAGGAAACGCATTGGGCCGCCACGGTGACATTCCGCTTCACCAAGGCGCCAATGTCCGAGAAGGACAGGGCTATCAACCCGCTCGGCTTCCAGGTGACGGATTACCGGAACGATCCTGAGACGGTGGCCAACTCCCTGGGCAACCTAAACATCCTGGCGCCGCAAGAACCGGCACCGGCACCGGCAACAGCGGCCCCGGTCGCATTGCCAGGCCAAGCGCCAGACGCGCCCCAAGCCGCCCAGCCCGCGAACCTGCAATGACAAGGAAGGTGAACATGAAACGATTGATCCTGATCGCCGCCTTGAGCCTGCCCATGCTGGCCCAGGCGGAAATTACCCCCGCGCGCGGTCAGTATGACCCGCGCGTTCGCATCGTGGACTACAACCCCTTGAATGTGGTCCGCCTGGCCACGTTCTACGGGGTGTCCACTCACGTTCAATTCGAGGAAGGCGAGAGCATCCTGAATGTCTCTGTAGGGGACAGCCTGGCCTGGGAAATTGCCCCGCGCGCCAATCACCTTTTCATTCGCCCCAGGGAGAAAAAAGCCGACACGAATGTAACGGTCGTTACGAACAAGCGGGCCTATCAATTCGTGCTGGTGGTAGAGCCGCGTTCGATGAAGGACGCCACGGCCTGGCAAGACCCGGACCTGATTTTTTCCTTGTCGTTCAAGTACCCGGACGATGAGGCCGCCAAGGCCGCCGCTATCAGCAATGCGGCTGTGCGGGCCGAACAGCAGCGACAGGCCAAGGCGGACATGAAACACAAGTTCGCCGCCGCCGAAAAAGCCGCTGAAAACTTCGACTATTGGGTGGCCGGCCCGGAGACGGTCGCCCCCACGGCGGCGCGTGACGATGGGCGTTTCATCTACCTGTCCTTCACGAATAACCGCGATTTGCCGGCCGTGTATGAGGTCGACGGCAAAGGGCAGGAATCTCTTATCAACACCAACGTAATCGACGGCAACACCATCGTTATTCAGCGCCTGGTACGGCAACTGATGCTGCGACGCGGTGATGAAGTCGCCTCAGTGGTCAATAAGTCGTTCGATGTGAACGGCGGCAAGGACAACACAACGGGCACGGTATCGCCCGATGTGGTCCGGGTTATCAAGGGAGCGGAATAATGGGAATCCTGGACAAACTCAAGCGGCAACCCCAAAAGGGCGAGCAAGCGGAAGAAGTAAACGATTTGCCGACCCTGGAAGAACCGCCAACGCTCGCGGATGCCGTGCGCTCGTCGCGTGAACTGCAACGCGATTTTCGCGGACGCGAAAACGATACCCCCAACGTATCGGAAGACGACGGGCTTCCTTCCGTCAACCGCCGCAAGGGTGGCAACAAGCTCATTACCGCGCTCGGCTTCCTCTTCATTCTCGGCGCCGCCGCCGCCCTGATCGTATCGGTCAACGGGCCGAAGAAGAAAACGATGTCCTCCGAAGAGCGCCAGGCTCAAAACGAACAGGTGGGCAATCGCCTTCCCCCGATTGCCATCCCGAGCGCCCCGCCGCCGATCCAGACCACGCCCACGGGTCAAGTGCCGCCGATCCAACCAGGCGCCGACGCCAAGCCCATCGGCGTAGTGGGTGGCAACAAGCCCGGCGCCCCTGTGGCTGGCGGTGGAAACGGCAAGCCGGTTATGACCTGGGAAGAACGAAAGGTAGCGGGCGGACTGCTGGTGCCGATGCAAAACATCGGGCAGTCCTACGCGCAACCCAAGCCGGCGGCGCCCATGGCGTCCGTGTCAGACGAGGTCCAGGATAATGGTGGCGTCGCCCTCTTCCCGGGAGGTGGCAACCGGGACAAGGGCGACTTGGCGGCCAAGCTGGAACCAACCGTGATGAAAGGGGCTTCCGCCTCAACCTTGCCGAACCGGAATTTCCTCATCACGAAAGGGACCACGCTCGATTGCATCTTGCAAACCGCCCTGGACAGCACCTTGCCGGGCATCACGACGTGCCAACTCACGCGCGACGTGTACAGCAATAACGGCCATGTCCTTTTGCTCGACCGGGGTTCCAAGCTGGTCGGCGAATACCAGGGCGGGGTGAAACAGGGCCAGGCGCGCATCTTCGTACTGTGGAGCCGCGCCGAAACCCCCAAAGGGGTCGTTATCAGCCTGAATTCGCCCGGCACGGACGCCCTGGGGCGTTCCGGCCTGGCTGGATGGGTGGATACCCATTTCGCTGAGCGGTTCGGCGCGGCGATCATGTTCAGCCTGATGAAGGACACCTTCGCCTACCTGGCGGCCTCGCAACAGGATAGCGGGGGGGATGGCACGGTGGTTTACGGCAATACTCAGGGCGCCACCGAACAGCTCGCGGGCAAGGTACTGGATTCGACGATCAACATCCCACCGACGCTGTACAAAAACCAGGGTGAGCATATCCAGGTGATGGTTGCCCGCGATTTGGACTTCTCCAGCGTCTACGGCCTACAGGTCCGGCGGTGAAGAAAATGGGAGCCCGCGAAATGCCCGTCATGGGCAAACAGCATGATCGTTCCGACGAAATGCTATGGGAATACCTCGAACCGATCCGCCCATTTCTCAAGGATGACGGCCTAAATGAAATCTGCGTCAACCGGCCAGGTGAACTCTGGACGGAAGGGCGGGGCGGGTGGAAGGTCCACCAGGTCGAAGCCCTGACGCTCAATCATTTGATGCGGCTTGCCACTTTGATTGCGGGATTCAACGACAAGGCGATCAGCAAGGACAGGCCGGTCCTGTCCGCGACACTGCCGAAGGGGGAACGCGCCCAGGTCATCATCCCCCCGGCCTGTGAACCGGATACGGTGTCGCTGACGATCCGCAAGCCGTCGCTGATCGACAAGACGCTGGACGAGCTGGACGCCGAAGGCGCATTCGAGGAATTCGCGGATGTGTCCGACGAATTGCTCCCCTTCGAGCACGAACTGATGCAGCTCAAGAAAGACAAGCGCATCAAGGAATTCCTTGACCTGGCTGTTCAGCGCCACCGGAATATCCTGATCGTGGGCAAGACCGGATCGGGCAAAACCACGATCACGAAAAGCCTGATTCGTAGCATCCCCTCCGACGAGCGCCTTATCACGATTGAGGACGTTCACGAACTGTTCCTGAATCAGCACCAGAACAAGGTCCACCTGTTCTATGCGCGCGAGGACGAGGGCGGGGCAAAGGTAACGCCGAAGCAAGCCCTGGCCTCCTGCCTGCGGATGAAGCCCGACCGCATCCTGTTGGCGGAACTGCGCGGCGACGAAGCCTGGGAGTTCATCAAATCGGTGAATACCGGACATCCAGGGTCAATCACGACGATGCACGCTAACGGCGCGTATGAGGCATTCGAGCAATTGACCGCGCTCATCAAGGACAGCCGGACGGGCGCGCACCTGGAGACGGCCTATATCAAGCACCGACTCTTTACGACGATTGATGTCGTCCTTTTCTATCACCAACGCAAGCTGCGGGAAATCTACTATGCCCCTGAATATAAGCGACAACAATTGGGCTAAGGCCGGCCTTGGCCTGGCGCTCCTGCTGCTGCTGACAGGGTTGTGGGCGTACCTGGCCGGCGGCGTCTTCCTGATGATCTACGGCCGCCAGTTCGAGGAAGCAACGCCCATCACCCTGTATCAGTATTGGGTCTACTACGGGAACCAGGAAAGTGTCGTTCGTTGGCTGTATGCCAGCATGGGCGGCGCCGCCGTCCTGGTGCTGGCGCCGTTCTTGATCCTTCTCGCTCCAGCGAAAAGGAGCCTGTTTGGCGATGCGCGCTTCGCCAAGGCGGGCGAAATCAAGAAAGCGGGCCTCCTGGGCGACAAGGGCCTCATTGTCGGCCGGCGCGGTGGCCGCTATCTGATGTACCCCGGTCAGCAACACGTCATTCTGTCCGCCCCGACCCGTAGCGGCAAAGGTGTCGGCATCGTCATTCCCAACCTGTTGAACTGGCCTGACAGTGTGGTGGTCCTGGACGTAAAGCAAGAGAACTGGGACATAACCAGCGGATTCCGGCAACGCCATGGTCAGGATTGCTACCTGTTCAATCCGGCGGCAGCGGACTACCGGACGCACCGCTATAACCCGCTCTCCTATATCAGCCCGGACCCGAATTTCCGCATTGATGATGTGCAGAAGATCGGGAACATGCTGTTCCCCGACCAGCCCGGTACGGATGTCATCTGGACGGCAACCCCGCGCAGCCTCTTTCTTGGGATCGTGCTCTATCTACTGGACACACCAGGGAAGCCCGTCACTATCGGCCAGGTGCTCCGCGAAACACTGGAGGATGGAGACGGAGCCGCGTACTTCGCCAAGATCATCAATGAGCGGACAGCGGCCGGGAAACCCCTGTCACCGGCCTGCATCCGTGGCCTGAACACCTACATATCCATCTCTTCCGATAACACCCGTAGCGGCATCATCGGCGGCTTCCGGTCCCGCCTGGAACTGTGGATGAACCCCTTGGTGGACGCCGCCACCAGCGCGAACGATTTTGACCTTCGCAACGTCCGCAAGCGCCGCATGTCGATCTACCTGGGCGTGACGCCTGACAACCTGGAACGCATGGCCCCCTTGCTAAACCTGTTTTTCCAGCAGTTGATCGACCTGAACACCCGCGAGCTACCGAACCAGAATAAGGCCATCAAGTACACCTGCCTTCTGTTGATGGACGAATTCACGGCGATTGGGAAGATCCCGATTCTCTCGAAAGGGATCAGCTACATCGCGGGTTACTGGCTGCGGATGATGCCGATCATCCAAAGCCCCGCCCAGACTGTTGAGGTCTACGGCGAGGCCGCCGCGCAAACCTTCCAGACCAACCACGCCCTTCAAATCGTCTACCCACCGTCAGCGAAGGAAATCAAGACGGCGAACGAGATAAGCGAGTGGTTGGGATACCAGACCGTCAAGGGCAGCTCGGTATCCAAGAGCAAAAACCTGCTCGGCAAGAAGACCCCGACAGAAAGCACGTCAGACCAGCGCCGCGCGCTTCTGCTGCCCCAGGAGATTACCAGCTTGGGCAAAGCCCGCGAGCTGGTAGTCATGGAAGACGTGCCGCCGATCCTGGCTCAGAAAGTCGTGTACTTCCGGGACAGCGTTTTCATGGACCGGCTCAAGATGGTTTCGCGGACGCTCAAGGACTTGGGGAAGAAGCTACCGACGAAGGACCAGCTAGATGCCGCCATCGAGCGCGGCGAGCTGGCGGCCTCGGTGCCACTGATCGACGTGGAAGGCCACATTCGCGCGGTAAGCGGCGATGCGCCGCTTACCGTAGCCGTGCCGGAGCCGGCAAAGCCCGCCACTGTCACGACGAAGCGGACCGTCACGGCGGAAGACCTGCCGAACTTCTCGAAGCTGAATTTCGACCTGGATTTCTCGGGTGTCGTCAAACCGGCGGCTGAGGCCGGCGCCCTCGATGAGGAAGCGCTAAGAGCCTATGCCGACGATCTCTGCCGGGCTGCCGGCATCAACGTAGCGAGGTAAACGATGGACAAGAAGATGAAATATGAATTGGTGGACCCGCGCGAGGGTGACAACGGCGTGAAGTATTCCTACGAAAACGAACGCGACATGCGCGCGAAGGCCGACGAGCTGGGCGCCACGCGCTACCAAGGGGTGAAGCCCGATAACGAACGGGTCCAGTTCGTGAAGGTCGGCGAGGAATGGCGCGACGAAAGCCAGGTCAAGCAAGCGGAAGAGGCCAAACGCCTGGTGAGCGATTTCAAGGCCCGCATCGAGCGCGACCATGCCGCGCCCGGCCCGACCATCGAGAGCATGCCGGCGGAAGTCAAGCAGGCCATGGCGGACTTCGGCAAAACGCCGGAGGCCGAAGTCGAACGCGAAGCGGCTCAACGCATCGAGGCACGCGCCTTGGCTTTCTCGGATGCGGAAACCGCCGCGAAGCATGACAAGCTCGCCAAAGCCCCCAGGGGCGACATTTCCGCGCGCCTGGATGTGCTCAGGGAGCCGGAACCCGACCTGATCCCGCCCGAAGCGGCGCGAAAGTGGGCCGAAGCTGACATCGCCGATTACAACAAACTGCAAGCGAACCAGGTCCGGCAAGAAGACGCGGCGATTGAAATAATG
>Ga0210044_10001565_pt1 | contig 34923 bp, 39 predicted proteins | sample CryGey13umfilter_2_FD_183959 | JGI IMG/M metagenome (GOLD analysis project Ga0210044, IMG submission 183959) | Groundwater microbial communities from aquifer in Utah, USA - Crystal Geyser 4/9/14 3 um filter (SPAdes) (version 2) | ecosystem: Environmental > Aquatic > Deep subsurface >...
TGCTTAGTTTTCAATGATCTCAAACTTTAGTGACTCTCGTACTTCGAGTGTCTCTGACGCCTAAACTTAAGGTGTCTTTGTTTGTGGATGGGAATTATAGGGAGTGTATGCTTAGAGGTTTCTTAAAAGAAGAGTGAATGTTTGAAATGTTTGAAAAATGCTTTTTGGAGAGCTATCGTCTGAGGTTAAACCTCAGCTATCCAGCCACCGCCTATTAGTTTATCATCATCATAAAATACTGCCGCTTGACCCACTGCAACACCGAAGACACTCTCTTTTAAAGTAACATATGCCTTGTCATTTTCTATTTTCACATGACAAGGTACAGAACGAGTTCTGTACCTTAGTTTTACAGTTGTATCAAACTCGTCTAAGTCATTAAACATGTTAAGATTATCTAGAACTACACTTCCACATGCCAAGTCTTCTTTTTTACCTACTACTATTTGGTTTGTTTTAGGATTAGTACTGACTACGTAATGGGGTTCATGAGCACCTTTTACACTAAATCCTTTTCTCTTGCCTACTGTATAGTGCATATAACCTTTATGTTCACCAACTACATTTCCATCAATATCAAGCACTTCTCCTACTCTATCTACATCGACATAATCTTTAAGTAAATCCGTATAAGTTGTTTCAACAAAACAAATTTCACTAGACTCGGCTTGACTAGCAAAAGATTCAAGTCCTTCTATTGAGGAGGCTATTTTTTTTATATCACTCTTTTTTCTACTGCCCATAGGGAATAAAAGTCTTGGCAATATCTCTCTATTAACATAAAACAAAAAATAACTTTGATCTTTTGTATCATCTTGTGCTTGGTAAAAATATTTTCCATCAGTTTTTATATAGTGGCCTGTTGCTAAATAATCTGCACCTATCTCATCTGCAAATTTTATCATTTCACCAAATTTTAAATTTCTATTACAAAGAGCACACGGGTTGGGTGTTTTACCCTCGGCATATACATCTATAAATGGCTGGAATACCTTTTTATTAAATGTATCTTGTAAATCTAAAACATTTAGTTTCATGCCGACAAAATCAGCTGCTTTTTGTGCTCTTGCTTGATGAATCTCGTGATATCCAGGCTTTGAATGCAGTTTCATATATAAACCTTCCACTTCATAGCCTTCTTCTTTTAACAATAAAGCAGAGACAGTAGAATCCACTCCTCCACTCATACCAATTAAAACTTTTTCTCTTTTCATATTTTACTGCTTTCTATTTTTATCTTCTGAAAATTCTAACAGAGATTTATAATATTTAGTCTCTTCTAATCCGGCTTCTTTCATAACTTCAATTTGTTTTAATAAAGAAACCTCTATCTCATCCACCACCATTTGAACATCATCTAGCAATCTAATACTTTTCAAATCTTCTAGTTCAATCATCCCATTGTTGTAAAGTTTTGTTTTCAAAAATTTCAAAAGAGGCTTATAAAATTCTGTGCCGATTACAAAAATTTTTACACCCGTTACTTTTTTTGTTTGAACCAGTGTTAACGCCTCAAAAAGCTCATCCAATGTTCCATATCCACCCGGAAAAATTACATAAGCCATGGAGTATTTTACCAGCATCACTTTTCTTGAGAAAAAATAATCAAAGTTCAGATTTTTTGTTGTGTATCTATTGGCTTTTTGTTCGGTAGATAAGTCAATGTTTAAGCCGATTGATTCCACATCATTAGAGCACTCCTTAGCGCCTCTGTTTGCAGCTTCCATAATGCCGCCTCCGCCACCTGTCATGATGTTAAAACCTCTTGCTCCTAACAAAGATGTAAGTTTGCGTGCCTCTTTATAATAAAAATCATTTTCTTTTGTTCTTGCACTACCAAAAATAGTAACTGTTGGTCCTAATTCGCCTAAATCATCAAAGCCTTTTACGAAGTCTGCAAGTATACGAAATACGCTCCATACATCAGCAGACTTTATCTCTTTAATGTATTTTTTAGTTAACTCATTTTTTTTTGCTTTCATTTATGATTTCAACTGAGTTAGTCTTTCTCTTTTTGTACCTATAGATGTTATTTGAATACCAAAATTACCGTCTACAATCACAACCTCGCCTTGGGCAATAACATGGTTGTCTACTAAAATATCCAGTGGATCATTAGCGAGTTGGTTTAACTCGATAACTGAACCAATATCCATATTTAAAACATCCTTCAATAACATCTTCTTCTTCCCAATTCTCACTTTAACTGGTAACTTAACATCCATAATAAGAGCAATATTGCTCATTTCATTATTGCTAAGATGCACTTCATTAGTTGCACAATTGTTTTTTGAACTGCTATCAAAGGTGTTACTATCAACTCTCTTAGTAGAAGCGGCAGAAAATGCATTTTGTAATTTTTCATCTATAATGAACATTAACAGAGAATTTAAACTCTCTATATTAAACTTGTAAACATACATTTTACTGAATGCTTCTAATGAAACTTCAGATTCTTCACTGACAAACTCTATACTTATAACTGAAAAAGATAGAACTGGCATCTCTTTTTGAGAAGAGAGAGTATTGCCGACAGCACCAATAATATTTGATACTATCTCTTTAGTCGCATCCAAATCATCATCGGTAACATCTTCCCTGTTGCTTGCCTCTTCGCCCATCATCATATCAGCCAAAGAAGTACATAAAATCGGAGGTAAAGCTACCATTGCTGTAGCATCAGTACTGCCTGAGATTTTTAATTTAACCAATACAATAGGGGGAACAATATTTGAAATAATACTTAAATCTTGCCCTTCCTTTAGTTCAAGAGAAGGAGCTTGTCCAATAAGTGCCTCAATGGTGCCAATTGTTTCATTCTCAAATAACTTCATAAAATCATTCATTTAATTACTCCTCATCCTTGTATTCACTCTCATCATTTATTATATCTTTAGCACCGGATATTTTCTCTTTTCTTATTTGTTCAAAGTTCTCTAATGCACGTTTAACTGCATCTTTCTCGGTATCTACCACTTCTGTTATATGAATTGATTTTCTAAATCTTCTAAGACCCATTTCACCGCTAAATCTCTCTTTTCCATCAACACTCACTGTCACAATGTCATTAGCAGGACTTGAGAGTCTTAAAACGTCGCCAACTTTTAATTCTAAAACATCTCTAAGAGTTAATTGTGCTCCGCCTAAGTTTGCCTCAACACTCACTTGAGCACCACCAAGTAAAACTTGCAGTTCAGTGTTTCTACTTTTTTTAGAACTTGTTTCATTAAGCATTAAATCTCTACTTGCCAGCTTAGGGAGAACTGGCTCAAGAGAGATAACAGGGTAACAAATATTCATCATTCCAGAGCTGTGTCCGATTATTATCTCCATAACAACCATAACAACAATCTCATTTTGTGCAACAATCTGAATAACATTTGGGCTTGATTCTTTAGACTCGATAGTAGGATATACGTCCATAACCGGTCCCCAGGCTTCTTTAAGAGTACTCATCATAACTCTTAAAATTGTCTCAAAAAGACTTAATTCTATGTCTGAAAATTCTCTATTGGCATCAAAAGGTTCACCTTTGCCACCGAGAAGACGGTCTAGCATAGGGAATGCTATAGAGGGGTTAATCTCAATAACTCCACTTCCTTCTAATGGTTTGATAGAAAAAACATTAAAACTAGTCGGGTTTGGAAGTGACATCAAAAATTCGCCGTATGTCATCTGGTCTACAGAGTGAAACTGTATTTCAACAATAGAACGCATAATGGAAGATATCTGAGAAGCTAAAGATCTCGCCATCTTGTCATGAACACCACGAAAAGCACGAAGCTGTTCTTTTGATACTCTATTTGGTCTTTTAAAATCGTAAAGAGTTACCTGTCTTTGAGGAAGCAGATGATCATCACTCCCTTCGAGTACATCATCCCCTTCATCTTCAACAACGTCCAAAAGCGCATCAATCTCTTCTTGGGAAAGTATATCTGCCATAGTTATGCTCCTACACTTTCTTTGATTTTATTGATAACTAATTTATGGATTTGAGAAATTCTTGATTCAGTAATATTTAAAACTTCACTTATCTCTTTTAATGTTAACTCTTCAAAATAGTAAAACTGAATAATAAGTTGTTCCCTCTCATTAAAAGAGGCAAGAATTTTTTTTATAATTTCAATCAATTCTTCTCTTTCAATTTGTTCTAAAGCAGCCCCTTCATCGCCAACATGAAGTTGATCCTGCAGTGGCATAACTGCATATATTGAAGAAGCTATACGGGCCTCATGTATTTTTTCAACACTCTCTTCTAGTAAAACCGAAAGTTCTTCATCTGTTGGCTCTTCATCATTGATAAGCATAAACTCTTCAACTGCATAGTTAATTGCTTTTATAAGTTTTCTGCTAGCGCGGCTTAAAATATCTAAACTTCTCAAATAATCTAACATTGCCCCGTAAACTCTTTTTTTTGCATATCCCCAAAAAGAATCATTTAATGTTTCATCGTATTTTCTAGCTAATTTAATAAGTTCTTCTGTCCCAATTGCTGAGAGGTCCAAAAAATCTATGGAGCTGGGAAGTCTCTCTTTGAGTCTAAATGCCATAGCTTTTACGGCTGGCAGGTACTGAATAGCCAGTTCGTCTTCTTTGTGTTTAATATCATTGAGGTAAGCACTAGCACTCATTATTTATCCCTAATCTTATCTACGATATTGACGTTCATGGCTTCTTTGGTTATCTTATAAACAGAGTCAATCAATTTTTCTCTTTTATTAATTTCATCTACAAACAAATCAAGTTCTTTTTCATGTATATCTTTTGGAAAATAGTAAGATTTAGCGACCATTGTTCTATAATAGAACGCTATTATAACATGAGAGAAAAGGTAAAAGAATATAGTAATTAAAAATGTATATACAAGCAAGCCTTCAGCATTAAAAGATTTCAGTATGCCAAAAATAATTCCAACAAAGAAACCTTGAACCGTAAAAAAATATACAAAATTTTCACCTAACATCAACTACCCCAAAATATACTTAGAAATGTTCTATTAAACGCTTAAACAGCCCTGTTAAACCACTTTCACTTGAAGTAACTAGCACATTACGTTCCAATTTACTTGCAATTTTATTTGCAATAGCAACTAAATCTTTATGTGGTTGTGAGTTAGGATACACTATACTAAAAAGCGCTCTTTGTTTTACAGAAGATGAAACTTTTATGTCTGAATTAATTTTACCAATCAATTTTAACTCTAACTTTGCGCCTATATTAGCGAGAGCTACCTTTTTAATTTTATTAAAGACGGCTTGTGCCTCTTTTTCACTTTTCACCTGATTCATAAGAAGACTTACATCATTACGAATAACTGCAATGGTTTTTATAGTTGCATACGCATCAGTAATTGCCGCAGGGTCAGGTACAGTTACAACAATCACATCATCAGCAGCATTTAGAAACATCTGTATATGCTCTCCGATTCCGGCACCTGTGTCTATAATCATAACATCTAATTTATCCAGAACCTCTGCTTCTTGCATAAAACGGTCAAAAAGTGCCATATTTGAGAATTTAAGTATTTCATCACCGCTTTCACCGGGAATCAAGATAAGATTTCTTGTAATTGGAATTAAAATCTCAGCAACAGTAGCCTCACCTTTTAGTACATGTAAGATACTTTTTTTGATCTTAACATTAAACATAACATCTAAATTGGCAAGTCCTATATCTGCATCAAATATGCCTACATTGAGTCCGCTTTGAGATAAAACATAGGCTAAATTGGAGCTAATCGTACTCTTTCCCACTCCACCTTTACCACTTGTAATAGCAACAAATCTAGTTTTTTTTGATCTTTTTGGTAAGATTGAAGCAACTAACTTTTCTAGTTTTTCAGCTTGATGACCCATCATATCTTACTCCGATTAAAGCCATTTAGTAAGCACTCAACTAAAAAGTCACTACTAGCACACACTAAATCTTCTGGAACCTCTTGTCCTACAGAAAAATAACTAATAGGTTTTTTTGTTTCGTACGCTAAAGAAAATATATTACCAAAACCTCTTGTTTCATCGAGCTTTGTGAACATAATTGTATCTATGTTTAAACTCTCAAAATTATCGTATGTTGCTTTCAAATCTTCATATTTTATAGAACTTGGCATAACTAAAACGACATCAACACTAAATTCTGTGTCATTGGCATCAAGACATTCATATATTTTTTCTATTTTACCTTTGTCATATGGGCTTGAACCCATAGTATCTATGAGAATATAGTCGCAATATCTTAAAGAGTTTAGAGCACTTGCAAATTCCGGAGGGTCAACAACTGTTTCAATACCAAGCTTCATCATTCTGGCATACTGCATTAACTGTTCAACTGCTCCTATTCTGTAAGTATCCAAAACTACAAGACCTACCTTGTATTTTTTTTGCATTAAAAAAGAGTATCTTGCGGCGAGCTTAGCAATAGATGTGGTTTTACCCACACCCGTTGGACCGACCAGCATAATCACCTTTTTATTTCCAACCGAGGGAACAGCTTCTAATCTAATTGGAACCATTTTTCTAAGCAGTGTCTGAAAATATCTTTTTACCGTAGTTGAATTTTCTTTCATCTTAAAGGGCATAAGTTCAAGAGTCATACGCATAATACTATCAAGATGTTCTTTATTCATTCCGCTTTGAGAAGCTAAACGATATATCTCGGCAAATTCTGATGGAATAGAATTTTGTAAATCGGGTGCTTTTTCATCCCAAAACATATTCTGAATTATTTTAACTTTATCGCCTAGTTTTGCTATCTCTGATTTTATCTCTTTTAACTCTTTTGGCTCATAAACACTAGGCGTTGATCTTATATTTCCATATTCATAAAGTGGGTCTGTCACATCTGCTATTTTAGCAATCTGCTTTGCAGCGCTTGAAATATCATAGAGTACTTCTTCACTCTCTCTCATAATCGGTTTTTGTTTGTTGAGCGGCTTAGATGTGTTTGTATATGTATTATGCTTTACTGCTTTGTTTTGTGCATTTTCTTCAATGCCTATAACAATTTCATAAAGAGCTTGACGCCCAAGTGCTTTTTTTTGGATTTCTCTTGTCTCTATAAGCATTCCATCATCACCGACTGCTAGTTTGGCTTTTTTTAAGGCTTCAGCCGGCGTTTTTCCACTAAAGGTAAGTATTTTCATATTTTGAGGCCGGATAGAGGAATAACAACACTTTGTCTTTGTGACCAGCTGGCATGTGGAATTTGAAGTTTTGGTGTACGTACAACTCTGTTATCAAAGAAAATAATATCCAAATCTAGTGTCCTTGGTGCGTTAGCAAAACTTCTACGCCTTGCAAATTTTTTTTCTAATCTCATTAAATAATCTAAAAAAACACTCGGTTGCATGCTAGCCTGAAGAACAATAATTGAGTTAAAAAAATCATCTTGGTTTATAAAACCAAAGGGAGGATTTTTCAAAATCAACGAAGTTTGCAGAATCTCAACTCTATTATCTCTTTTTAGAGATATAAAAAGATGATTAAACCTTCTTATTACATCTCCAACATTTCCGCCTATGCCAACAGTGACTCTATATCTGTGTGAACTTTTTTGCTGGCTTTTATATCCAAAGTGCTCGCCTCTAAAAGTTGTTAAACTTTCACTCAGCTTGCGCTTTAAATACATGTTTGCTTATGCTTGTAGAGCTTGGGTACGAGCTTCTTGGGCAGCTTTTGCTGCTTGCATCTCTTGCATTATTTGCAACATCCCCATCATCGCCAAGTGGTATCCAAACGGACCAAACCCGACAACAGATGATGTACAAACAGGGGCAATCATATTTACTTTTCTAAAATCTTCACGACGGTGGATGTTACTGATATGAACTTCAATAGTAGGAATACTTACAGCAGAAATTGCATCGCGAATAGCGATAGAAGTATGTGTGTAGGCTGCGGCATTAATAATAATGCCCTGAGCATCACCGTAACACTCCTGAATTTTATCTACAATCTCACCCTCTAAGTTAGTTTGAAAAAATTCTATTTCTACGTTGTTTTGTGTCGCAAAATCTTTCATCTGAGCGTGAATTTGCTCTAGCTTCATTGCTCCGTAAACTTGTTGCTCACGAATGCCCAACATGTTTAAGTTTGGACCTTGGATAACTACTATCTTCATTTATTGCCTTTTTTAAGTAGGTTTATTTTAAAGGCTCATTTTATCCAAAATATTATTAAAAAAAGTTTTTTGATTTTTCCGCTGAAGGTTTTAACATTGCTTTGCTTCTCTCAAGTTATCACAGTCTTCTATCATATTATATAAATTCAACTCACGACCGCTCAGTGTACAAACATTTTTACCGGTGTGATCTACAAAAATGAACTTCTCTAAATCATGAAAATCTTTATTCATGTATTTTGAAAAAATAACATATTCAGCTCCGTCTAAATCATAAACATTTTGTGAAATATTTTTATATTTCTCACTCTCTTTATTTAGTTTTTTAATAGTCAAAACCTCATTTTGTAAACTGTTCTTATAGACATCTTGTAAATCAACAAGTTCTTCTTCAAGGTTTTCAAATTTATCATGGCATTTAAACATCGAGAACTCCTTTTAAACTTTTTTCATCTAAAAATAGTATATACAATTTTTTATCTAGCCAAGCTTAAAAAATTCGAGTATTTTGTACACATTGTTTTATAAAGCCAAACAAAAACTGTATAATCTCTTTTAAAAAAATTTACAAAGTTGACACATGAACATAATCTCTCCAAATTATATACTGACACCCAACAAACTGCTAGAAAATTTATCAATTGCCTTTGACAAAACCATAGTTAAAATTGCTCCGCTTGAGGAGTTACTCCAGGAGTTTCCACATGCCAAGGTCATACAGCTAAAAGAGAACTCGCTTCTTATGCCGGGACTCATCAATGCGCATGTTCATATTGAATTTAGCGGCAATAAAACTGCGCTTAGTTACGGCGATTTTATGAACTGGCTTTACAGTGTAATAGAAAACCGTGAAGAACTTATAAACGGCTGCGACATTCGCTGTATGAAAAAAGCAATAGACTCAATGCTGGCATGTGGAATTACAACTTTTGGAGCAATCAGCTCTCACGGTTTAGACTTAGAAGCCTGTGCAAATGCACCGCAAAATGTTGTTTTTTTCAATGAACTCATAGGCTCTCAAGCGACAATGGCTGATGCACTTTTCACTGATTTTCTCTCCCGACTCGATGCTTCAAAAAGTGTCAAACGCGAAGGTTTTACTCCGGCTTTAGCAATTCATTCGCCCTACTCTGTCCACCCTATTTTGATAAAAAAAGCACTTGACATTGCAAAAAATGAGAACCTAAAAGTCACTGCCCATTTTATGGAGAGTGAAGCTGAGAGAAATTGGCTCGACAGTAGCGAGGGTGACTTTAAAGAGTTTTTCCAAACCCTGCTCAAACAAAAATCTGCCATTAGCGGTTCGGCCGAATTTTTAGACTATTTCAATGAAACTCCAACACTTTTTGCCCATGTCGTAAAAGCTAAAAAGAGTGAATTAGAAACTTTGGCTTCGCATTCACACACTGTAATTCACTGTCCAATATCAAACAGACTTTTAGGAAACGGCTCACTCAATATAAAAGCCTTAAATGAGAAAAATATTCCTTGGATAGTAGCCACTGACGGGTTAAGTTCAAACTATAAACTTGACCTGTTTGAGGAGATGAAAGTCTCACTTTTTATGCATAGTGATATGCCTCTTTTAGAATTAGCAACTGCGCTTATAAAAGGGGTGACTGTTAATGCAGCAAGCGCTTTAGGACTCAATACCGGCGAAATAGTCGAGGGTAAAAATGCCGATATGATAGTGTTGGATTTAGACTCAAAACCAACAGATGAATTAGCCGTTCATTTAATACTTCATCGTTATAATATCGCTCAGGTTTATATTAACGGTAACCTAAAAAAGGAAAAATAATGGAATTTATAAAAAAACTCTTCTCGCCAATCACGGCAACACTTAGCTATATTCAAAATCACTTCAAGGCTATGATATTTTTACTCATACTTTTTTTGATTTTTGCACCATCAAGCGAGCAGGACTTAATGCCAAACAATCTTCAACAGATTAACTTAATTGGTCCGATTATGGGAGTAACAGAAGTTCTCGAAGAAATTGAAGATGCAGCTACTAACAGCAATATTAAAGGTGTACTTTTATGTGTCGACTCTCCCGGTGGTGCGGTTGCTCCTTCAGTTGAGATAGCCTATGCTATTAAAAGATTAAAAGCTCTCAAACCGGTAATAGTCTATGCGCAAGGAACAATTGCAAGCGGAAGTTACTACGCCAGCATCTGGGCAAATGAGATTATTGCAAATCCAGGTTCTATGGTGGGAAGCATCGGTGTTGTTATGCAAGGAGCTGATTTGAGCGAACTTATGCAAACTATCGGCATAAAAAGCCAAAGCGTGCAGGCGGGTAAATATAAAAAAGTAGGTACACCCGACAGAGCTTGGGCAGACTATGAAGTCAATGAGCTGAACAAGGTTATACAGGGAACGTATGATATGTTTACTCAGGATGTAGCAAGCGCTAGAGGTCTTGATATCAAAAAACGAGACATCTATGCCAATGCCCATATTTTTACTGCTTCTCAAGCCAAAGATGTTGGTCTGATTGACACTCTCGGAGTCGCTTTCGATGCGCGAGAAAAGCTGGTTCAGCTTAGCGGTGTAAGTAAACCCGCTTGGAATAAAGAAGATAAATTTGATATATGGATAAAAAAACTCTCGGCTACTACGGCCGTTACTCTTCATACCTATTTTCCCTCGATTGTTTTAAGATAAATTTGTACATGCCAATTAATTATTTGGCATGTGCAAATTAAACCTCTTCTACACTCACAACACTTTGTAAATTTTCAAATATTTTTTTTACTCTCTCTTGCCAAAGGGTGCCAAACTCTTTTGACTCATCCGATTTCACATTCCCCTCTTGCATTTTTTGCATTATAAGTTGCATTTTTTGGTTTGGTTTTACAACCGAAGGGTTGTAATGTACGTCAACTTTTTTGCCATTGTCAAGTCTAGTAAATCTGGCTGAGGCATTTATGTTTGCATTAAAAAACATAAGAGAGTGACGGGAAAACTGCCCTTGCAAACCTTTAAAGCCACTTTTATCTGTTGCTCCCGTTATTTGTGAGATAACATTTCCAATCACACCAGCTACCCCATCTTCTAAATCTTCGGCAAATTCTACTTTTATATCCCCGCGGACAGCTCTCTCATTAGGATAAAGAGCTTTTAGTGCCGTGAGTGTAATTATATAAGCGCCTGCAACTGTTGGACAGCTGTGACCTGCTGATTTGACAACATCTAAATAAGAAAACTCATACTCTCCGTTTTCAAATGCACCAAGTGCATTTGAGAGAGGGTCTCTTACTTTAATAACTTCTACCTTATTATAAAAATCCGGATATTTCATATTTTTCCTTTATATTGTTTTTTTATTAATGACTTTCGCACTTATACTAACCTCATCACTCTGTACCTCAAACATATCATCTATGTTTAACAGTGCTATGTCAATGACCTTCGAGTTTTGAGATATTTGTGCAAAACCGCTTTTGACTTTAAACTTTGGATTGTTTGATTCTAGCATCTTTTTTAGATTTAAAACTTGACTTTGCTTAAGAGTGATGGTCGAACTTATGGCATGTGGAAACCTAGCTGAAATATGCTCAAGATCTTTTGAAAAATTTTGAATTTTAAAACTTATATGTTGGTAAAAAGCCTCTTTTAACTGCTTAATCTCTTGCATTTTTTGAGTGAGCTTTTTTTCTATAGAGTGCTGAGAATAAGAACTTACCAAGTGTTCAAGCGACTGTTTTTTAACAAATATTTTTTGAGCCATTATTTGAGAGAATTGACTCTCTAGTGAATCTAAATATTGATAGAGTTCGTTAGTATCGGGTAAAATCATCTCCATAGCAGCACTCGGGGTCGGCGCTCGCAAATCTGCTACAAAATCACTTATCACCCAGTCTATCTCATGTCCCACGCACGAGACAATAGGTGTTTTTGCGTGAAAAATAGCGTTGGCTACAATCTCTTCGTTAAATGCCCACAAATCTTCGATGCTTCCTCCGCCACGTCCTACAACAATGATATCATATTCTTTAGTATCACTCACAATAATAGCATTTTCAATTGAGCGCGCGGCACTCTCGCCTTGGACTAAAACATCATAAATATCAATCTCTAAAAGTCTGTATCTTGAATTTGCCACTCGTAACATATCTTGCAGGGCAGCCGAAGTTGCCGAAGTAATAAGTGCTAAACGCGCGGGAAATTTTGGAAGTTCTTTTTTTCTCGAGGCTTCAAAATAACCCTGTGAAGAGAGCTTTTGTTTTAGCTGCTCATACGCCAAAGCCAAAGCTCCGTGACCGGCAGGCTCAATACTAAAACAGTTTATTTGATACTCTCCGCGAGGTTTGTAAAGAGTAAGTGCCCCGTCTAAGATGACTTTTAAACCCTCTTTAAGTTGAAATTTCAGCTTTGAGGCATTGCCTTTAAACATCACGGCTTTAATGGTTGACCCTGCATCTTTGAGAGTAAAGTAAATATGTCCGCTGTTATGAAAGGTAATGCGAGAGAGTTCTCCCTCAACAAGAACACGAGAAAAACTGGTCTCTAAAAGAGTCTTAATCTGCTCATTTAGTGTTGAAACACTAAGTGTATACATTTAATAGACCTATATTTTGCGTGCTATAAGAAGCGTAGATATATCCATAGAAAAACTTTTAGAGTAAAGCATTTCAAATCCGGCTGCTTCTAACTCATTTTGCAAATTTTGAACGGTGGAGAAATTTCCGATAGAGTTTGGCAGATACTCGTAAGCTTCCAAGTTTTTAGAGATAAAGCCGCCGACTTTTGGGAGTATTTTGTTCATATAGAAGTCCCTGATTTTTCCAATAAATGAGGGATTTTCATTTTTCATAAACTCTAAAATAACAACAAGCCCATTAGGTTTTAAAACTCTGTTAAATTCTTTAAGTGCTGCTTCTCGCTCAACTACATTTCTAATTCCATACGTTATACTCAAAATATCACAAGAGCCTTCTTTTAGAGGAATCTCTGTAGCTTTTGCAATATGATAGTTAAATTTAGGATATTTTTCTCGTGCAACATCAACCATACCAATAGAGGGGTCAACTCCAACAATCTCTGTGATAGCGATACCCGATTTATCAGCACGGTTTCGCCAAAAATCCATCATATCGCCGGTTCCACATGCCACGTCTACTATTTTATCTATAGAGTCTTGTGCATAAAACTTATACGCCAAATCACAAGCCTTTCTTCTCCAGCTCTTGTCCACACCCATGCTCATTACACGATTAGCCGTGTCATATGTCGGCGCAATATCATCAAACATTGATACTATTTTTTCTTGTTTTTGTTCTTTAGCGTGAGAGTTCATAAATTTATATCCTTTTTCATCCACATAATTATATCTTCGTCAACTTGGTGTACATTTAAAATCTTTAACTTATCTTCTTTAATCTCAAAGCTATTTTTCCCACCAAATATAGGGGCTTGATAACAGAGATAGTAATCAACTATTTCACGGGTAAGTTCAAACATCTTTGAGCTTCCCTCTACCATGATATTTTTATAATTTTGGCAGGCTTCAAAGTTGTCTGCTATAAGTACTTTTCTATTTTGTACATTAAAAAGAGGAATGGTTCTGTCAAACTCTTTGCCTCTTGAGTGTATCAAAACATCAGGCGCTTTTCCATTTACAAGTCTAGCGTCAAGGGTGGGTCTATCTTCTCTCACTGTATTTCCGCCGATTACAAGCAGATCACAGACATCTCTCATAGCATGAACGTTTTTTCGGGAAGAGAGTGAGCTTATAATTCCGCCGTTTGTTGTGCCATTTAATCTTTGTGCCCATTTAAAAAAAACAAAGTTTTTTTGTTTCCACATGCCAAAGGGTTTGAGTAAATCATCACACTCCTCTTTTAAAACATCACTTACAACTTCCATTCCACATGCCAAAAGTTTCTCCCCTCCACATGCCGCTTCTTCGTTAAAATCACGAGAACCAACATATACTTTTTTAACTCCGAGCTCTGAAATCAAAGATGCACAAGAGGGAGTTTTTCCCTGATGGGAGCAGGGTTCAAGTGTTGTATAGAGTGAAATGTCTTTGAAGATGTTGTTATGATTATTTAAAAGAAAGGTGTGAATATCAGAGGACGCGGTTAAAGTTAAAATAGTATTGTCATTTGTGAGTTTAAAATAAGCACCCTGAAGTGCTAGCACTTCGGCATGTGGAAATCCTGCTTTTTGGTGGGCTTCAACAGCTAAAAGTTCAGAGTGTTTTCCGACAACAGAGCAACCAACAGCCGGATTTGGATAGGTCAAACCTTGATATTTCCAAGCTTCTTCAAGGGCAAGGTTCATATAAAAGTTAGAATTGACTACCATTATTACTCATTTATTACAAATAAGCGGCAAAGTATATTACCACTCAAAGTAAGTTTTTGCTTTATTTATATTGTTAAATTCTACTTCAACTTCTTCGCCATCAGCATCAAGAAAAATTTTAGAGCCTTCAACTTTTGTTAAAATTCCTTTGTACTTTGCTTTATTCGTACCCAGAATAGATACTTTTTCACCGATAGACATTTTAAACTGGTTAATATTTGAGAGTTTACGCTCAATGCCTGGACTTCCGACTTCTAATCTGTAGTCACCTGAAACAGGCGGAGTAACATCTAGTAATGGGGAGATAAGGTGTGATAACTCAACACAAGCATCCATACTTACACCCTTTTTCTTGCCATCTATAAGTTCATTACAAACTACACTCACTCTATAAATAGTTTCATCATTTTCATTAACAATGCTAACGTCATAAAGTTCCAAGCCAACCGATTTAACAAGTGAACTTATATCGCTTTGTAGTGACATTACTCTTCTCCCTTATCTTTAGCAATCTTTTTGAATAGTTCTTCTATAGACTGAGTTTTCTTTAACTGTTCGTCAAACTCAAAAGTGAACTTTGGACAGCGATACCAACCTTGATCTTTAAGACAATATGTCTCGATAATAGGACGGGCATTTCGTAAGAGTTTTAAATAAGTTTTTTTCTCCTCCTCACTGAACTCAGCCGGATTGATATAAACTTTTGCATCGCTCTTACCGCGAGAACACTTGACTTCTATAATATCTAATTCATGAAGTCTATTGTCGTTGAGAGAACCGAGGGCTTCTGGAATCAACTGCTCGAGAACCGACTCGGTTCTCTTTAATTTTATTTGCGCTTCGTTCACAGAGAAACTTTTTGCTCAACTTTTTTGAATGTTTCAATAACATCGCCAACAATTACATCGTCGTAGCCTTTAATAATAACACCACACTCATAACCATTACCTATCTCTTCAACATCATCTTTAAAGCGTTTAAGTGAAGTAAGCTCACCTTCGTAGGCAACAACGCCATCACGAATAACACGAACTTTACCGCCGCGAACAAGTTTTCCATCAACCACAACACATCCGGCAACTGCACCTTTAGGAGCTTTAAATACATTTCTAACTTCAGCTTGACCTGTATTTTCTTCAGTGTATTTCGGGGCCATCATACCGGTTAACATACCCGTAATATCATCAAGCAGTTGATAAATAATAGAGTAAGTTCTAATATCTACATTTCTTTGTTTAGCAAGGGCTTTCACGCCGCCTGTCGGACGTACATTAAATCCGAGTAAAACACAGTTTTCACTATTAGCAACCAAATCAACATCGCTCTCTGTAATTCCGCCTACGCCCGAAGAGATAACATTTACTTTAACTTCTTCATTTCTAAGTTCATTAAGCGCCGCACTAATTGCTTCAAGTGAGCCGTGAACATCAGTTTTAAGTACAATTTTAAGTGATTTTAGTTTACCCTCGGCAATCATAGATGTCATATCTTCTAAAGTTGATTTAGTACTGCGAGAGAGTTCTCTATGTCTATCATACTCGTGACGTTTCAGTGCATACTCTTTTGCATCTTTGTCATTAGTCATGGCCATCATGATTTCACCGGATGATGGAACTTCATTAAGACCGGCAACAACAGCAGTATGGCTTGGCAATAAGCTCTTGATTTGTTTATTTTGCTCATCAATAAGTGCTTTAACACGACCGTATGAACTACCGCAAACAACATAATCACCAACTTTAAGTGTACCGTTTTGAACAATAACAGTTGCAACCGGTCCACGACCTTTTTCAAGTGAAGATTCAACTACAACAGCCTTAGCCATTGCATTAACATTTGCCTTAAGCTCAAGAACGTCAGCAGTAATAAGAATGTTTTCAAGTAACTCATCAATTCCCATGCCGCTTTTTGCAGAAACAGGAATAAATTCAATATCCCCACCCCAATCAGCCGGTGTCATACCTTGATCAGCCATTTGACCTTTAACCATATCTGGTTGTGCTGTCTCTTTATCCATTTTGTTTAGTGCAACAATTACCGGGGCACCTGAATCTTTTGCAAGTTTTATAACTTCGAGAGTTTGTGGTTTAACACCGTCGTCTGCTGCTACAACTATAACTATAATATCTGTAATATCAGTACCGCGCTGTCTCATTGATGAGAAAGCCGCGTGACCGGGAGTATCTAAGAATGTAATTGCTTTACCGTTTTGCTCAATTGTATAAGCACCGATGTGCTGTGTAATTCCGCCAGCCTCACCTTCAGTGACTTTGGCTTTTCTAATAGCATCTAAAAGTGAAGTTTTACCATGATCAACGTGACCCATTATTGTAATAACAGGAGGTCTCTCAGTAGCTTCTTCATCTATCTCTTCATTTAGGTCATCTTCATAATTAAAAGCATCTTTAGGATCAACAATAGTAACTTCAACATCAAATGTCTCTGATAGAATCTCTATCTCATCATTTCCTAAAAAGTCATTTTTTGTCATCATCAGACCCAAATCAAAAAGAACTTTGATAATATCGGATATAGGTCTGTTGAGTGCTTCTGCAAACTCATAAACACGAATATCTTCAGGTATCTCTACATGCGTTACAATTTCATCTTCTTGAGCGGCTTTTGTGTATTTTTTTCTTGTATCTTTACGAACTTTTCTACCGCGAGGCGCTGCTTTTTTATTGGCATTTCTACCTGCCGGCTTAGGTGGTCTTGGCTTTCTAGCCTCTTCTACTGGCAGCTTTGCTCTCTCTGTTGAATTTAAATCCAATAGTACAACTTGATCGTCCATATCCATAGACACATCACTCATAGCTCCACCAAAAATATCTATTCTAGTGCCTTGTTCTTGCTTTCTGGCATTGCTTGAACTCTGTTTAGCTTTTTTCTTTTGAGCCAATTCTTCTAAAACTTCAGCACTCATCTTTCCATATGAAGAGACTGAGACTTTTTTCTCTGGCAAGTTATACTTTTCTTGAGCTTCTGATTTAACTGCCTCTGGAGGCTTTCTCTTTTTAACAATTTTAAGACCAGATCTTTTTATCTGTTGAACTACCGGTTGAAAAGTTTTCACCTCTTCTTCAACAACTTTCGCATCTTTTACTTTGTCATTTTTTTTAGACTCTACTTCAACTAGCGCATCTTCTCCTACAGTTTTACTGACTGCTGTAATTACTTCCGGAGCAACTACTTCTTCAGATTCTTCAGATGTTTTTTCTTTTTCAACTACAGCTTTAGGAGTTTCACTTTTTGATGAAGAGGGAGCCTTAACTTCTGGTTCTTGTGTTGACGTATCGCCATTCATTATAAAGTTCATTAAACTTTCAGCTTCTTGCATTGTTACTGAACTTTGTGCTGACCTTATTTCTATACCCATTTCTGAAGCTTTTTTAACAACGTCTTTAGAAGCTATTCCTAGCTCTTTTGCAATTTCGTGTACTCTAACTTTCTCTATCATCAGTGATGATCTCCTTTAGTCTATTCGTAAATTTCTCTTTATCGCCACTTCGGCACTGTCTCATTAGTGCTTTTAAAACTTTTTTTTCATCTACAAGGCAATTTTTACATAAATAAAAACTTCTGCCTCTGCCACTGTAAAGTATTAAAGAACTTTCAAGACATTGAAGTCTTTGTAAATTACCCTGAGGATATTTATCTCTGCATGAGGCACACATCCTAGTAGGTACATGAATTTTTTTCGCCATTGTATCTAAAACTTACTTTATTTAATAGAGCTTATCGCTCTATTATTAATCCATCGTTGTCAAAGTCGAGAATTTTAACTGTAAATTCTGGAAATCTTTGAATAAATTTGCTTGCCATTGCCGGTGCATCATCATCATAGGCCATATTAAAAAATGTTGAACCGCTGCCTGAGAGCGTACTCATTAATGCTCCACTTTCATAAGCAACTTTTTGAACGTTAAATAATTCCGGCAGTACCTTCATTCTTGCTTTTTGATGAAATCTATCTCCCGTAGAGAGTCTTAACATCTCCCAGTCTTCATTATAAAAAGAAGCAACAGTCAAAGCAGTATGTGACAAGTTGTATACTGCATTCTCTTTTGAATATGACTTTGGCAATAAAGTTCTTGCTTTGGATGTATTTATAGGTTTGTTTGGTATTACTACAACTGCTTTTAAATAATTTGGCAAATGCTTTTTTTGTGAAAAAACTTTATTTTTTTCAACCGTAGCAACATTAAAACCACCCATTACGGCAGGAGTAATGTTGTCTGGATGTGATTCATATATAAGGGCATGATTTAATATTCTTCTTTTAGAGACTCTAATACCGGCGGCTTCGTGTGCACTAGCGATAGCACTTACAATTACAGCAGATGAACTTCCAAGGCCTCTAGACATAGGGATTTGGTTGTAAAATGTAAATTTAAAATTTTGCTTATTTTCTGTTAGGCGGTTGTAGTGATCATTAAAAATACTTACAAAAAGGTTGTTGCCCTTGAGTCTGGGGTTGTTTTCACCCTCGCCTTTTATACTTACGCTGAAAAATTTTGATGGATGAAAATCTACTTTGTTGCGTAAATCCACCGCTAAACCTAAGGAGTCAAATCCCGGTCCAAGGTTCGCACTAGTTGCCGGCACATTTATTATCATTCTTATAATACCTTTTCATCAAACAGCATCTATACCATAGAGTGGTGTTGATATTTTGCTAAACTCGTTATAATCAAGTACATCTAAAAGAGCAAATCTCATCTTCGGTACCGTTTCTAACTTCTGAGTTTTTATCTCTGAGCGAATTTTAACAAAATATAGCTTTCCAATCGCTTTTATAGGTTGATTATTATTAAAATAAAATGCATCTGTTGCAAAAAGTGGTATATTTTTCAATATACTTATCGATTTTAAAAATATGTACGTTACCTTTATCGCCATAAAACTTCCAGGTCCATTAGTATAAAAAAGATTTTTTACCTCATATTTTTTAAAAATTGATTCAAAAAGCAGAGGTAAAATATCTGAGCTTTTTTCATCACTGATGATAGTGTCAATCAATCGTTTGTTCTCATATACACCAATCTGAATTGGTGAAGATAAAGCGATAAGAAGTATATCTACTTGTTTAAGCATACGCTTTTTCTAACTCTCTTGTTTTTTCGCCTACCAGTTCTATCACTTCATAATTTTCAGGATTTTTTAGAAGTGCCACTGTAAGCTTATGGTTTAAATCATGACTACCGGCAAGGGCCTCATAATTACCGATAAAGTTCATACCTATTAAAGACATATCTCCAATAGCATCGAGTATTTTATGTCTCACGAACTCATCTGGAAACCTCAGTCCTTCAGGATTTAAGATTTTTTTCTCATCTAGAACAATTGCATTTTCCAAAGAGCCGCCTAGAGCTAAACCTTTAGAACGAAGGTACTGCACTTCATGTAAAAAGCCAAAAGTTCTAGCTCTTGCAATCTCATTTTTATAACTCTCTTTTGAAAACTTTAAAACATACTCTTGAGTATTAATAACCGGGTGTGGAAATTTGATAGTAAAATCATATTTCAAGTCAGGCGAAGGTGAAAGTTTCACATACTTATCTCCCTCTTGAACAATAACATCTTTTCTAATTCTCATAACTTTCTTAGGGGCATCTTGACTCTGCAAACCTGCTTCATCTAAAAGCATGCAAAAACTTGCACTGCTTCCATCCATGACTGGAATCTCATCTGCATTGACTATTATTCTTAGATTGTCAATTCCATAAGCATATACCGCCGAGAGTATATGCTCAATCGTTGAAATCACATAGCCATCCTTACCAATGACAGTAGCCATTTTTGTATCAACAACATTACTAGGAATTAAAGGGATAGATACATCTACATCGCTGCGGTAAAAGACTATTCCACTATTTGATTCCAATGGTTCTAGTCTTAGTCTTACAGGAGAACCTTTATGAAGACCAATTCCAACCAATTCAACAGGTTTGCTTATAGTTGTTTGATACATTTAATTCCTTTAACTTCGGTTTATTATTTCTTTTGATTTATCAATTACATCTGTAATATTTAATTTAATCCATACTTTATCCATCCATTCGGCTGGACGTACTTCAAGCCCCTGAACTAGAACACCAAAGTGCAAATGGTCACCCATAGCATAGCCACTTTTGCCTGTGTTGGCTATATTAATATTCTTATTTACAAAGTCTCCACGGCTTACATTTACACTTGAACAATGTCCATATAAAGTATAAAGTCCCAAACCGTGATGAAGTATTTGCATATTTCCATAAAGTCCATTAAAGTCAGAGTAGACAACATCTCCGCTATTTTGTGGTCTTATCTCAGCCATAGCAATACTTGCCAAATCTAGACCTAAGTGGTATGACTCACTAATATATTGCCCATCATAAGAGTATTTTCTATGATCACCGAAATTTGCAACTACCTGTGCATTTTTAAGCGGATACATTTTATTTATTTTAAAATCTTTTATCATTACGTCAGATATCTTTGATGTAACTTCATGAATCAATTTTTCATTTTTAGCTCTTACATCTTCATTTATAATTTTAAACTGTTCCAATGAATTCTCAGTACCTTGTGTTTCATCAAACACTTGAGCAAGTTGCGCAATTTTACCTTTTAAAAAGTTCTCACGCAGCTTTATATCTGAAGATCTATAGCTTTTCTCTTTTAGGTATAAAGGAATATAGCTTTTTGTTATATTGCCCGCTTTATCTGTACAAACGACTGTTGCCTTAAAACTATTTTGGGTAACCGGCCATGCAAGCAAAGAGATATAGTAGCCCTCTTTATAAAATGGCTGAACCTTAAAGACTTTATCAAAACTTGTTTGTATATAAATATCTTTTAAATTATCATCCGTTGCCTTAAAAATAACAAGAGCAGCACCGCCTTTTGTGATTTTATAAGAATTGGCGACAATATTTACTTGTGGTTTTGTTTTATCAATTTTTAAATCAAATACCTTAGTTGTACTGTTTCCTTTAAAAAAATTCCATTTGCTTGCATCAGTTGCTTCAACTATTATTTTAATATTCGTCTCTTTCATTGAATAAGCACTTTGTATAGGTTCAAGACTAACAGTGAGAGATTTTAACGGTTCTAACAATTGTTCATAATTTAGCGGCTTTTGCTCATTTGCAGTTTTTAAAGTAACTTTATATGATTGAACGCCGCTGTTGTCATCTATAGTAATTTTCAATGGATCTTTAAGGTTCCAATAATCGTTGCTATGAAGTTCTATGACTGGAACAGCTCTTTCAAACAGTGAAGAGTTATAAAGGTATATAGCTACACCTATAATTGCACTCAACAGTAATAAAACTCCTAGTGACAATCCATTTTTATCTCTTTTCAATTACACATCCTTATAAATTAATTTTAAAATATTTATTTTTTCTTCTTCTAATGTTGTAGCGTTGTGTATTATAAACCCTGCCCGGTTTGTATGACCGCCACCGCCAAATATGGATGCTATTTTAGAAACATCCACTTTGCCCTTAGAACGCAGAGAACCTTTGATACTAAAGTCAGCGTTTTGTTTGAGTAAAAGAGCTACTTCTACACTTGGCAAATAAAGTGACTCTTCCAAAACGCTTTCACAATCTTCTCCTGCTGCTCCACTTGCCTTCATATCGTCGTTTGTAACACAAAAAGTTGCTATTTTTGCATCATGCACCAAAATCATATTTTTGTGCATGATTGCTTTTAGTCTAAATGCTCCAAGAGAGGTGTACTTCATTATAAATTTATTACACAATTTATAATCAGCACCAGAGTCTATTAACTCTTTAACAAGAGCAAAAGTTGTACCATCGACCTCATCAGATATAAAGCCGTCTGAGTCATCTAAAAGTCCGGCGTACAAAGATGTAGCCATCTTTTTATTTATCTTTATTTTATTTGCATTAAATAAATTATAGACGACTTGTGAAGTACTAATACAACTACTGTCTCTTAAGCAAAACTCTCCAAATCTCTCATTAGAGTAATGATGGTCAATATTAATCAAATCACACGCAAACTCTACTCCAAGTCTGCTTTTATTGCCACAATCAAGTGCAATTGCCAAATCGGCAGAAACCGGAAAGGTATCTCTTATTTTCTCACTCCAAGGTAGAAAAAGTAATTTTTTATTTATATTTTTACTTGCACAAAAAAACGAAACCTTTTTATGAAGCGTTAAAAGATAGGTATACATAGCACTGGCACTTCCAAGCGAATCTGCATCAGGATTCAAATGAGCAATGACAACCACATGCTTTGCTTGGCTAATTCTTTGTATAATCTCACTCATCAAACATCTCGTTACTTCTTAATATTTTGTAATTATACAATTATTCTATTTTCTATTCATTTTATAAACATAGGCAAGTACTTCAGCAACGGCTGCAAAAAGTGTTTCAGGAATCGGTTTATCTATATCTACCTCTGCATATAAACTTCTTGCCAATGGCGGGTTTTGGACAATGTGCACGTTGTTTTCTCTTGCAATTCTTTTTATCTGCAGTGCGATATTATCCATTCCCTTGGCAACGACAATTGGGGCATGAGACTTCTCTTCATCATATTTGATGGCTACGGCATAATGGGTTGGATTGGTTATTACAACATCGGCATGTGGAACCTCTGACATCATTCTTTTTCTTGAAGCTTCCATCTGAATTTGGCGAATTTTCCCTTTAATTAGCGGATCCCCTTCCATATTTTTCATTTCATCTTTTATCTCTTGTTTACTCATTTTAAGACCCTCAAAATATTGCTTTCTAACAATAACAATATCTATAACTGCAAAAACAAATATAATCAAAAGCATTACAAGAGCTATAATAATAGCCTTATCTTTAAGCCATACTAGCTGATCTCCTAGACTAAAAAGAGCAACCGTAGGAAGCTCTGTTATAAAATAAAAGAAAAATATAAACCCAACACCTAAAGTAGTGAAAGATTTAAAGGTTATTTTCACCCCTTCTATCAGTTTTTTCATAGAGAAGAGATTTTTTGTACCCTTAATTGGATCTATCTTTTTAAAGTCGGGTATTATTGCTTTTGTTGTAAATAAAAATCCAAATTGAGCCATAGCAGCAATAACACCGGCAACTGCCACAGCAATAGCTAAAGGCAGAATAATAAAAAGAAACTCTCTTATAGTAACTATGGCTATATCAATCATAAAAAGTTTGTCTAAGGGCATTCCAATGAGAGAAAAATAGTATTTAAATAAAAAAACCATATGCTCACTCATAACAGGGAAAAGCATCAAAAGTGCGAGTATGGCTACAAAGAGAGTGATGACTCCGGATGCATCTTGAGATTTGGGGACATTCCCCTCTTTCCTGGCATCTTCAATCTTTTTGTCGGTGGGTTCTTCTGTCTTTTCCTGATCATCAGCCATTTAAATCTCCAAGAAGAATACACAAAAATCTAGTATAGATTTTTCTTTAGTACCATAGCGGTTAGCGTAGAAAAAAGAACTCGTTCTTTTTTCGTTTAAAACTGTAAAAACTTCTGTCTTTTCCTGATCATCAGCCATTTAAATCTCGTAGAATTAATGCATTTTCATAGACACATCTATCCAGTTCGCCTGATGAATAAGCGAACCACTGCTTATGGCATCAACACCTGTTTTTGCGTACGCCTCGATTGTCTCTAACGAAATGTTTCCGCTGGCTTCTAAAAGTATGTGAGGGAAATTTGCATCTCTGTAGGCTACAATCTCACTTATCTGAGTCGGCGTCATATTGTCACACATTACCATATCACTTCCACATGCCATAGCCTCCTTCGCTATTGTAAAACTCTCTGCTTCTACCTCTATTTTTGCAGTAAAGGGAATCTGTTTTCTTGCCTCGATTATATAAGATTTTAAATCTTTGATTGTTTTGAGGTGTGTGTCTTTTATCATTAAAGAGTCGTCCAAACCCATGCGGTGGTTTACCGCACCGCCTGTTCTTGTAGCGTACTTTTCAAACACTCTAAGCATTGGTCTGGTTTTTCTCGTGTCTAAAAGTTTAACTCCGTAAGGCTTCACAATCTCTACATATTTTCTTGTTAAAGTGGCGATGGAACTTGCATGTAAAAGCATATTTAAAAGGGTTCGCTCTATTTTAAGCAGGGTGTGTGAGTCGCCTTTGATTATGGCTAAAACATCATTTTTCACAAAACTCTCACCCTCTTTTTTACCCCAAACAACTTCAAAGCCTTCAATGCGGGCTAAAACATCTATGTATTTAATGCCGGCTACAACACCATCGCACTTGGCAATTATGTCACCCTTTGCATCTATGCTCGGCTCAACCAAAGCATACAAATCGCCTCGTCCAACATCCTCAGCCAATGCAGCTTTTACAAATGCTTCTATCATAGTGCCAACATTCTCTCTAAGGCTATTTTTGCCCATTTTTGCGTTTTTTCATCTATAAATATTTCATTTATAGGCTCGCCTTCATCAATGGCTTTGAGCGTCAGATACAAATCTTGCAAAGTCGTCTCATTCATCGTCGGACACTCCGGTTTGGTTGAAGAGAGTACATACGTGTTTTTGGCTCTTAAACGATTTACCATATTGAACTCTGTTCCAACCGCCACTTTTTGATCCTCCGGCAACTCCGTAATATACTTAATTAGCTGAGATGTTGAGCCTACGAAGTCCGAAGCATCACAAACAGCAGGGTCACACTCTGGGTGAGTTGCAATGAGAATACCTGGATATTTTTTACGGTAAAAGGTAATATCATCTACAGAAAATAGTTGATGAACCGAACAAAAACCGTTGTAACAGATAATGTCTGCTTCATTGGGGTTGACTCCATCGCCGATAATACAAGAGCGAAGTCCCATCTGGTTTGCGATGTTTTGACCTAAACATCTGTCGGGTACAAAAAGGATTTTTTTACCCTCTTTGAGTGCTTGCGTTATGATGACTTTAGCATTGGAACTCGTACAGACCATGCCGCCCATCTCACCCACTTTTGCTTTCACCTCAGCATTTGAGTTTATATAGGTAATGGGTAAAATATTCTCTTTTTCTATACCGTTGTCTTGTAAAAATTTCACAGAATCGTCAAAATAGAGAGAGTCAATCATGCGAGCCATCGCACAACAAGCAACTTTTGGCATAACAACTCTTTTGTTTGGAGAGAGTACTTTAACGCTTTGACCCATAAACCCAACACCGCAAAAAACTACAAACTCTGCATCGTCATCACGCGTACGGATGGCGAGTTCAAGAGAGTCACCGGTTATATCGCCCATTTCAAATACTTCATCTCTTTGATAAAAATGTGAAACAACACTCACACTCAATTTGTTTTTTAATACATTGATTTTTTGTTTTAATTCTTCGTTTGTATATTGCAAGAAAGAACCTTTCATTAAAATTATTTGGAATTATATCAAAAATAAAAACAATCGAATTTCTTTGATTGAACTTATGAACACCTCAAAAACTATGAGAAATCTATCTACTTTAGACTACTTCTATAACAGCATCAGCAACTTCAATTATCTCACCTGAAACAATTTTAGCTCGTTTTCTTAGCTCTGTTTCTCCATTTCTTTTTACATATCCATCTTGAATAAGCAACTTTGCCTGAGCCCCGCTATCTACTAAATCCATAACTTTTATAAGTTTAAAAAGTTCTATATACTCTTCTTTTAGTTCAAACTTCATTTGCATTTCCTTTATTTTATGCAATCATATCAGAATTGTCTTGGCATGTGGAATTAAGCTTCTTGATCTAGTATAGAAAACCCTAAATCATTCATAGCCATATCTACCATCTCAATAGCTTTACTCATTGTTTTTTGTGAAATTTCCGGAAGTTCACCACCCCACATCTTCTCAGCTTCTTTGAAGCCTCGAATCATCCCTTCACGGCCTGCACGCATCATGCTCTCATCACCACCTGAGCCATTTATAACAAAGTTGGCAACACGCTCAGAGGTTTGAGTAACTCCAAATATGCCATCTTCGCTTACAAGTGCCGCAACCTCATCTTTGGAAAGCTCTGCGATAGGCTTGCCTTCGTATCCGACACCTGAGAGAAAACTTTGAAAATCTTTATAATCGTTTGCAAATTGATCTTGCGTACTCAAGATATTTGTCTGAACACTCAACGATAGTTGAGAATAAGCATGTGCATTTTGAGTAATCTGCTCTCTCAACTCACTAACCTCATCTTTTGAAAGTTTTTCAGTAAACAAGCTCTTCATACCACTCGATTTTTGACTAAAATCAACAGTTGTCACACTTGATGATATTTGCATCTGCTCTCCTTCGCTTTGTATATAATTTTGTAAGAGGAACATCGACCAATTTTACATTTTTTTAAACTCATGATTTAGAGATGCCCTTTACGCTCTATTAACATTTTTGCGTCATACTGTTTGAAATTTAACCAGGAGTGAATAAATGATAAAAATACAAATTTTAACCGCGACGTTGCTTGCCGGTGCTTTAACACTCAATGCAATAACTTTAACTCCAATCAATCAAAGAAATCAAGCCAAATCAAGGTCGGTCTCTTCAGCGATTGCCGGTATTTTGCAGACAAGGGGTCTAGATAAAGATGTCTCCAAAAAATTAGCAGACAACCTTTTTAATAATAAAGAAGAGTTATTTACTCTAATGATTAAAAATATTGAAACCGGATGCAGTACTTTAAATGAAGATAATATTTTAGAATATTTAAGTGTTCAAGCACTTCACAGAACAAGTGTTGAACTTGATTCTTATTCTACTTTAGTCAATATGACGCATAAGATTAAAGGGCAAGCACCGAGTAAAGAAACCCTGCAAGAACTGCAAAATATAGCTGCTAAAAACGCACTATACAAGCAGGCTTTAAGTGCCTAAAAACAGGAGTTTAACTCTTTATAAATTTTAAACACTCCTGAGCAATCTCTAACTCTTCGTCTGTTTTAATAACTAGAAATTTAATCTCACTTTTAGGGTTGGAAATAAATGTAGCATTAGCTTCATTTGCAAACTTATCCATCTTAATTCCACATGGCAGGTTTTCTAAGACTTTTTCTCTGATGTAAGAAGAATTCTCACCGATTCCGCCACTGAATACTATTGCATCCACACTCCCTAGCAGTGCCATATATGAGCCAATATATTTTTTAATCCGTCTTATCATTATATTAAGTGCGAGTTTAGCTTTTTCATCATCTGAGTCAATAATAGTTCGAACATCATTCTCACCACAAATTCCAAGCAGACCCGATTTTTTATTAAGGACAGCATCAACTTCATCTACACTAAGTCCTAGCACTCTTTGCATATAAATTAAAATGGCCGGATCAACATCACCGCTTCTTGTTCCCATTACAAGGCCTTCTAGAGGTGTAAAGCCCATAGAAGTATCTATACTAATTCCTTTTTCAATAGCGCAGGCACTTGCACCGTTTCCTAAATGAAGAGTTATAATATTCAATTCTTTCACATCTTTTTTTAACTCTAACGCAGTCTGCTTAAGTATAAAAGCATGTGAAGTCCCATGAAAGCCGTATCGTCTGATTTTATGTTTTTCATACATCTCATAAGGTAAAGCATAAAGGTACGCTTCTTTCGGCATGTGGAAATGAAACGCGGTGTCAAACACAGCTATTTGTTTAACCAAAGGTGCTTTTTTTCTTGCTACTAAAATACCCTCTAAATTTGCCGCATTATGTAAAGGCGCTAAAGGAATAAGATTTTCTATCTCTTTAATGACGTCCTCATTTATGAGAACGGCACTGTGAAATTTTTCTCCGCCATGCACCACTCTATGCCCTATTGCGTCCACTACTGACAATTCTTTTAAAATACTCAGCTCTCTTAACAGAGAAATAATCTTTTTTAAACCTTCATGATGGTCTTTTATAACAGCGCTTATAATGTTCTTTTTATCATCATATTTAAATGTTATTTGTGAACTTCCCTCACCTATTTTTTCAACTAAGACATTAGCTAAGACTTTTGCTCCCGGCATGTAGAAAAGTTGAAATTTTATAGAAGAACTTCCGGAATTTATTACCGCTATTTTCACTTTTTTTGCCCTGCTTGAATGGCTGTAATCGCCACAGTATTTACTATATCTTCCACCAAACAGCCTCTACTTAAGTCATTTATGGGTTTATTGAGGCCCTGGAGAATTGGACCGATTGCTATGGCATCACTTGAACGCTGGACAGCTTTATAGGTGTTGTTTCCTGTATTTAAATCCGGGAAAATAAAGACACTTGCCTGTCCGGCAACTTTTGAATTTGGCAACTTAGTTTTAGCAACATCCATATTTACTGCCGCATCATACTGAATAGGTCCCTCAATGAGTAAATCTGGCTCTCTCTCTTTTGCAATGCGGGTAGCTTCTCTTACTTTTTCTACATCAGCTCCAGTTCCGCTCTCACCTGTGGAGTAAGAGAGCATTGCAACTTTGGGTTCTATGCCAAAAGAGCTGGCCGTTCTTGCAGAAGAGATGGCTATTTCAGCTAAGCTTTTTGCATCTGGGTCTTGGTTGACCGCACAGTCTCCATAAACTAAAACTTTTGTCTTTAAACACATAAAAAAGACACTCGAAACAACAGATACATCAGGTGTTGTTTTAATTATCTGAAGTGCCGGACGAATTGTCTCTCCGGTAGAGTGCATTGCTCCACTTACCATACCGTCTGCAAGTCCAAAATAAACCATCATAGTTGCAAAATAGTTTGTGTGAGTCATCGCATCTTCGGCTGCATAAACTGTTAAACCTTTAGCTTTTCTCATCTCATAAAATTCTTTAGCAAACTTTTTTCTCAGCTGAGAAGTATGATGATTAATAATTGTAGCTTTACTTAAGTCAAGCCCCATTCTCTGGTAGTTTCTTATTATCTTCTCCTCTGTTCCAACTAAAATTATCTCAGCAACATCTCTACGAAGAATAATCTCAGCAGCCCTTAAAATTCTCTCATCACTACTCTCAGGCAAGACAATTCGCTTCTTATTTTTTCTTGCCATCTCAAAGAGTTTATACTGAAACATCATAGGAGTAAGAACAGTGCTGATGGCAGTAAGTATTTTATTCTCTATTGCCTCTGTATCTATACTTGAGTTAAACAGTCCAAGAGCAAGTGCAATTTTTCTCTCACTTGTTACTTTTATTTTTGCATTGGTTTTTGAGAGTTTTCTGGCTGTTATGTATGTGTCATCTTTTACCGACAAAACGGGGAGAGAGAAACTTTTCAGCCCTCCAATGAGTTTTATAATATTGGGATGAGCGTTCATTCCAAAAGGGTATATTATTCCACTGATATTTGGATACGCATTTGAATGCAAAGCTCCTAAAAGACCAAGAATAATATCTGATCTGTCCGCAGGAACAATTACAAAATCATCCTCTTCTATATGGTCTAAAAAATTATCCAGAGTTAAAGCAGCAACTTTGACTGCCCTGATAATTCTAGTTCTGTCTTTTGGCTCTAAAATAATCGGTATTGCTCCTAGTGAGTCTATCACATCCCCAATAGTTAACAAATCGAGTTCAGGAACTTCCTTTAAAAGATAAGTAGTAAACTTATATTTTTTTAGTTTTTTTGTAAGCTGTTGATGTTTTTTCTCATCAAGTCTATTTACAATGGTTGCGAAATGTGTGCAACCTTGATTGGTAGAATTTTCATTTTCTATGAGAATATCTTCATAAACATCTTTAACTGTTTTCTCTTTTGCATTGATTAAATTGATAACCGGAGAACCAAAATTTTGTGCTATTTTAATATTAAAATCAAAATTTATCGTATTTGTCAAAAAGGAGTGTCTTACGCCCTCTACCAAAACAAAATCATAATCATTTTCAAGTTTTTTAAACTTTGTTATAAGTTGATCAACAAGCACCTCTGTTTTGTTATTTGCTATCATCGTTTCAACATACTCTATCTCGTACCCGTAACAATCTTCATATTTCATATCAAGATTATAGCGCTCGAGCATAAAGCTAATATCGCTGTCTCTAATATCAACAGAGGCAATAACAGGTCTAAAAAATGCAACCCGATGCAAGTTTCTTTTTAAAATTTCCATCATCCCCATCGACGCAAACAGAGTTCCGGCATTTCTTTCTTGGGCAGATATATATACAGATTTAATTTTCATTATAAAGTTCACCTAAGGATAATATGTAAAATTATAGACTCTTTTTGTTACAATTTAGTAATTCTGCAGAGTGGCATGTGGAAGTGATTCAAAATTTAAGAAATCTTGCATGATTGTCTAATATATAATCATTCTGTAATAAATCTTAAGTATACTTTCTGTTATAATTTGGATAAAAAGGATTAATTATGCTTACAATGAAACAAAAAGACACAAAGACTTGGGTAACTTTTACCTTTACACCCTCTGAGATTGCGGACGCAGTATCCGTGTGTGGTGAGTGGAATGAATGGAAAGAGGAGCCTATGAAGAAGAAAAAAAGTGGTGAGTTTTACATCACAAAAGTTCTAAAAACAGGGAATTGTTTCCAATTTGGATATAAAGTTAATGGCAATGGCTGGTTTACAGAAGAAGAGTGTTCAACAGTTCCTTCTCCTTTCGCAGGACAAAATTCTTTATTGAAACTGTAAAAATCTTTTAGTTATGGCATAATTATCGGTTTTACAAAGATATAACTTTTCTTTGTAAAACCTTTTTTCTCATAAAACATATGTGCTAGTTCTCTCGAGAAACTTGAAGACAAGACTATGTTTTTGCACATACATATTTTTGCATAATCATTTAAATACTCTAACATCATACTCCCGTATTTTTTCCCTCTATATTTTTCGTCAGTTACCAAATCAAAAATATACAGATGTCTTTTATGATAAAAATTTGTTTGTACAGCGACACCGGCAAATGTAATTAACTCTTCAGCGTCCATTATTCCAAACATCTTATACTCCATATGTCTCATCTCATATATTAAATCTTCAAACTCTTGATATGACAACTCTGTACGTAATTGAGATAAAACTTCATAGGCAGTGTACAACTCTTTTAAATCTAACTCTCTAATCTGCATAACTTTCCTTCACTAACTAAACTGTATTTTATACTAATTTACTTTAAATGATTTTTTATTGAAAGAATTAATATAAGTATAAGTAATAAGGCTCTAGAATGTACTTAAAATCACAAAGGGGTTAATTATGAAGCCTACTATTACAATGATTGACAATAGAACTAATAAATCCTATGAATTTAATATTATAGAGGCAACAAGAGGTCCGAGTGTAATTGATATTTCAAGGTTTTATAAAGAAACAGGAATGTTTACTTATGATAATGGATTCACTTCAACGGCAAGCTGTAAATCAAAAATCACTTTTATAGATGGGGACAAAGGCGAACTTAGATATCGCGGAATAAAAATAGAAGATCTTACAATAAAGCACAACTATTTAGAAGTATGCTATCTGCTTTTAAATTCAAAACTTCCAAATAAGCAAGAGTTACAAAATTTTGATTTGGAACTTCGTCATAGAGCTTTATTGCATGAAAATCTTCGACACCTCTTTCAAGCTTTTCCTGTCGGGGCCCATCCGATGGCAACACTTACAGCGGCAACAGCAGCTTTATCAACATTTTACTATGACCATATCAACCTTTCTAATGAAGAGAGTTATCAGGAGATGGCTCGACGTATTATTGCTAAAATGCCAACAGTTGCCGCCTTTGCATATAGACACTCTATCGGTGCACCCTTTATTCATCCAGATATAGACAGAAGTTTTTCAGAGAACTTTTTATACATGCTTCGTGCTTATCCTGGAGGAAAGATGAAGAGAGGGATTAATGGAGAGAATGTAATTAAAGATATTGAAATCAAAGCACTAGATACGATTTTTACTCTTCATGCTGACCATGAACAAAATGCTTCAACTACGGTAGTTAGAGGAGTAGCTTCTACAGGTGCGCATCCTTATGTAGCCATTAGTTCGGGTATCTCAGCACTTTGGGGAAGAGCTCACGGAGGCGCAAATGAGTCTGTCATTTTACAATTAAAGATGATAGGCAGCGTTGAAAATGTAGATGCTTATATAGCTAGGGCAAAAGACCCTAAAGACGAGTTTAGGCTTATGGGTTTTGGACACAGAGTCTATAAAAACTTTGACCCCAGAGCTAAAATACTAAAAGATTTGCGAGACCAACTAAAAGATGCACTTAACCTTGACTCAAATCTTATGCAAATAGCAAATAAAATAGAAGAGATAGCGCTTAAAGATGAATATTTTATAAGCAGAAAACTCTACCCAAATATAGACTTTTACTCCGGCGTAATTTTAACAGCACTGCAAATACCCATATCAATGTTTACTCCGGTATTTGTAATAGGAAGAACTGTTGGGTGGATAACACAATGGATAGAGTTTAAAAAAGACAAAGAGATGAAAATTGCAAGACCAAGACAACTTTATATAGGAAAATAAACGCCCTTTAAACAAGCTTTGGATATAATTCGCAAAATTAATGGAGCTGGTATTTGAAGCGCCTAAACGAGAGATATAATCATGGTAACTGTACAAAACTTAACAATGAGATACGGAAACAGAGTCCTATTTCAAGATATAAATTTAAAACTTGATCGCCATAAAAGATATGGTCTAATCGGTGCAAACGGTGCTGGTAAAACAACTTTTTTAAAAATTCTTTGCGGTGAAATTACTGAGTATGATGGTGATGTAATAATTCCAAAGGCTAACAAGGTTGGTGTTTTAGGTCAAAACCAATACGCTTTTGAAGATTTTACAATTATGGATGCTGTTCTTTATGGCAATAAAAGACTTTATGATGCAATAAAAGAAAAAGAAGTGCTTTATATGACCGGCGACTTCGAAGATGAGGCGGTAAATAATCGCCTTGCAGATTTAGAAGTTATCAGCGTTGAAGAAGACCCGACTTACGAATATGATGTAAACATTGCTAAAATTTTAGGAAATGTCGGCATTCCCCCGGAAGATCACAACCAACTTATGAGTACGCTAGACAGTGCTGATAAATTCAAAGTTCTTTTGGCGCAAGTTTTATATCCAAAGCCTGATGTACTTTTTCTCGATGAGCCTACGAACAACCTTGATATTGAAACTATTAGCTGGTTGGAGCATGAACTTCAGCGCCACGAGGGGACTATGGTTGTTATCTCTCACGATAGACACTTTTTAAATGCCGTTGTTACGAATATACTCGATGTCGATTACCAAAAAATTCGTGAGTTTTCCGGTAACTTTGACGACTGGTATATAGCTGCAAATGTTATAGCAAAACAGATGGAGCTTAACAACGCAAAAAAAGAGAAAGAAAAAGATGACCTTGAAGCCTTTGTACGACGCTTCTCTGCTAATGCATCAAAGGCAAAACAAGCGACATCAAGACAGAAGAAACTTGACAAACTCGTCATCGAAGATATTAAGCCCTCTTCACGCCGAGACCCGAGCATAGTTTTTAAAGCTAAGCGTTCTATGGGTGATGAAGCGCTTGAGCTTGTAAACATCAACCACTCTTATGGCACTAATGAAGTACTAAAAGATATAAACCTCAAATTTGAACCGGGTGAAAAAGTTGCTCTCATTGGACCAAATGGTGCGGGTAAGACAACTCTTCTTAAAATTATTATGGAAGAGATTAAACCAAGTTCTGGAGAAATTCACTGGGGTGCGACAATCGAGAACTCTTACTTTCCTCAAGATACTGCCGACATTATCAAAGGTGACGGTACTCTTTATGATTGGTTAAGAGGTTTTGACCCTAAAAGTGAAATTGCTGAGATTCGTAACTGTCTTGGTCGCATGCTCTTCAACGGTGAGCAGCAAGAAAAAAGTGTTAAAAGTATTTCCGGTGGTGAAAAACATAGAATGATGCTCTCAAAGATGATGCTGCAGGGTGGAAACTTTTTAGTTTTAGATGAGCCTTCAAATCATCTTGACCTTGAAGCTATTGTTGCACTCGGCGAAGGACTATTTGAGTTTAAAGGCAATGTTATCTGTGTCTCTCATGACCGTGAGTTACTTGATGCTTTTGCTTCTAGAGTTATAGAAATTCATGCCGATGGCAGTTTGACTGATTTCAAAGGTTCATACGAAGAGTATGCAGACTTAAAAGAGAAAGGAAAAATCTAGTGGCGAAGTATAAAAAGTTTTTAGGTTTTGGTATAGCCGGAAACTTTGCGCTTCATCTAGATCAAGCTGGAGAAGCTGAGGAGTTTAAAGATATTATGACAGCCGATGAGGCAGCTCCAAAAGGCATGTTTGCTTTTTTCTTACCTAGCGTACAAAATCCTCAGGTAATGCTTCATGCTAAAAAAATATTAACAACCTACCCTATCAGCGCTGAGTATATAAAACTTCCCAAAGAAGATGTTAATGTACAAGCCGAAGCAGAAGTTGCTATAATTTTTGACATGAAGTACACAGCAGGACGTTTATCTTCAATCACTCCAAAATATTTTGGTGCTTATAACGACTACTCTATTCGCATAGCAGGAGCAGCAAAAATAAGTG